>Ga0224511_10001688_pt1 | contig 13766 bp, 6 predicted proteins | sample SF_May12_sed_USG_2_FD_169988 | JGI IMG/M metagenome (GOLD analysis project Ga0224511, IMG submission 169988) | Sediment microbial communities from San Francisco Bay, California, United States - SF_May12_sed_USGS_8_1 | ecosystem: Environmental > Aquatic > Marine > Sediment | place: USA...
CCCTGAGGACCAGAAAAATATGACTACACAATGATGTAGTACGGGGCGACTTTTTACAGCCGCCACACAGGCACTAAACAACAGCTGTAGTAAGTAATATTAAACTGATGAAAGGGAAAGACCGATACTGCTAGTTTCCCAATGCTGACTATGCTTTCGGAGTATTTTCCATTTTTATCTTGTTATTAAAGGAAAACATACTAAATAAATACGGAAATGGTAAATACAAAGATAGATCTCCTTAAATAGGTCTTGATCTGATATCGTACAAGTTCACTGGTGTTACATTGTAAAAGCAACTATAACGCCATTTATGTCCCTAGCATCCACATCTGGTGTTATCTCCAGAGGTTGGAGTATGTCATTGTTTCTCAACTGACAACTAAATAAGAAATGATTGACACACCCTTGAAGATCGACAGACGTAACAGAAACACATAATTTAGGATGCAACGACATCTGGAAAACATAATACACGATAATAATATCTAGGCAAAACGCAATTTATCATTATCAATTCAGTAAGACTTTCGTCTTTTTGTACTGTATTCTGGGTTAACATACAGATATTCTCCTTCTAGTAATATATACGTTTGGGATATTTTTGTTTTTTGAATAAAAACGTTGCGGATATTTTTATTCTGGGGAATTACACGTTAGGGATATTCTTATTAAGGGATATATTCGTTGGGGGTATTTATTTTTCCTCGCTGCTGTTTTCTCGTGCTGGCTATGCTTCATGGGGGCTTTCCCTTTCATCAGTTTAATTTAACTTACTAGAGCTGGTGTTAAGTGCCTGTGTGGCGGCTGTAAAATGTCTCCCCGTACTACATCATTGTGTAGTTATATTTTTCTACATTTTCTACATGTCAGTATGTTAGCTGTACATATAAACTAAACAGAATATCTAATATCTGCCAGAAAATTTAAACACTTGTTTATTTGAGGTATAAATCATACACGCATTCTAATATATACTGGAACAATAACATATCACTAACTACACATATGAATTGAAATTATGTTCAAAGAAACATTGTTACAGACAAAGAAAACAATATCAAGTTTAGACAACAACAGAACAAAGTGTTAAAATGCTCGCACTTTAAATCATTTACTCGAACATCGTTAAAACCATCCTGGTGCTTTTGATATAAAACCAAAAACCGTTTGTCAGCCGGAAATGTTTGAAGCTGGCAAATGCTTAGCGATGCCACGGGCTCTCCACGCTTGACAGGATATAGCATAAACAACTCCCAGTATCGGCTCTTGAACGTTGTATATGCATGTACAAAGACATTCCCGTACTCGATCAGTGTCAGTAGGCGCTTCTTCATAATTGCATTGACTATATATCTATGAAAAACATGTTTATCTCCGTACACTAGTATTTTATGGCTATATTTACATAGTTGTTAATTACTGGACTAAATGAAATGTAACTGAAACAAAACTATATTTGTCACACAAAACAAGCGTAATGCTCTAGTTCGGAATACTCTATTTGAAGAAGACAAACAGACCATAAACTTATCTAACTATATACAAGTAGAGTAAAGCTTGTTTGGAGGTGAGGGGATCTCATATAGGTACCCGAGATTTAGGAGTACGTGGACACTTTCGTACATTTGTGTACTCCCATGTACGCAGTGCTCAGACAAAAGTGTACGCTTACTGAACCCACTATATATTCAGTGCCCCCTTACGCATGAGTATGTATGAGTACTAATTGTTTACAATTAATAGCTTTTCATGATTTATACGCTGATATTGAATGTTGACTTCTTTCATTATGAAAAAAATGTTCCGGACCAACATGAAACGTCATGGTAACTTTCACCTAGAAATGTTCCTTCATTGTTGACATGTTGAACCTGCACTGTAAACCATCTATACACGCTTGCGTGACCGTTTACATTAACATTAACAAATTACCATGCAAGTCTGCAACCCCACTCAAACCATGTTTGTTTAATGATCGTACATCGTGCAAATACAAATTTGACGAATTACGTCGTTTCGTGTACTTTCAAGAAAAAAATCAGCATTGAAAAGCAATGTACATTTATGTACCCTACCTTCAGAAAATGTAATATAGGAAAAAGTGTTTTTGTCTTGCCTCATGCTTAGTAAACAAATTTAGACAAAATTGCCGACTTTTTGCACTAACAATTTTGTAGTGTAAGGCGTGGGTTGCGTTGGAATTCTTGGAATCAAATATAATACAGCAATAAGAAAAGCTTTTATTGATACATAAACAACTGAAAAGAGAAAACACGTGATCAAGTCTAGCACGACGCACTTAGATCGAAACAAGTTGTTGAGAGAATGATGCTATGGTTTAAATAATAACTTTACTATTTATTTTTTAGCGTTGGCCATTCTGCCACGGCCCTGTGATGATTTTCACAGGCAGAAGACGTTTGTACTTAGAATTCTCTTTTTCACCCATTTCTTTTTAATTTTACTTCTTTTTACATTCCTATCGTTCTGTTCAGCTTCTAAGTGGTCTGGTTGGAGAGAGTAAATGCATTGTTCTTTCTTTTTCTTCTCCAAAAAATGTAACAAAAGTGTGAGGTTTGCTATAGCTTAAAACTGGTTTAAACCAATAAAAAATACAAATCCGAAAAACACAAAAAATAGTTTTTCTAAACGTCTAATGCGTCATAGTGTTGTACGTGTTTTTGTGTCGTTTTGTGTGTTAGTTTTTGTACTGGCCATTTTGTCATGGTGCCCTGAAACTTGACATATCTGCATTGTTTACAACATTCTTTCTTTGAACATCTCTTCAATTTATATTAGCCATGAATTGTTATGTGCGTTGTGCAGAGGTCCGGTCTTCAATTTGCATTTAACATAATATGTCAAGTTAACATGGTGATATTGAGAAAGAATTTCACCATCCACCATGTGTACCAAGTGTACTCGGAATTCACGAAGTGTAAACCCGTGAACGACATAATGCAAAGGAACTGTTGTACATATCATAATGTTTATGTTTGTGTTTGTGGTAGCCAGAATGTGTTTTGTTAGTTGATACGTGCAAGTTGTGTAGCTATAGACACTCAGTAAAGACATATGTGTTTGTACAAAGCGTGGTTTAACACTTATTTCTACCAATATGCTTGTTTGTTTCACTATACGAACTAAATCATATCACACATATCTATATAATTATTTCTATCAACAGGTTCAACGCGCTTAAGACAGTGCATTCAGTATAATAGTAGAAACATTGATAGGCTTGTGGTCGTATTTAAGACTTCGCATGCGCTGAACCACCCAGGTCATTACCTGTAGTAATACGATATAATAAATGTGTACTATCATGTTACAAGTTGAATGTGTATATTAAAGTATACCGACGCCGTACAAAGCATACATTTTGTTTTGCATTACCATGTTTCTTAAAACTGTGTTAGTTCTAGATTAATTTTTATGCTACAAAATGAGCAACAATATTGCCGTGTACAGACATATAAACTTTATTTTACTCACATGTAAATATTCTTTTAATGGCAGCAAACACATACGATTTTGCTCTTAAATACTCCCCACTCCCCCCTAATACAAGCATGGTACTGACACATACTTGCAACCTTGGTTATGATTAATACAATGTGTTCAAAAAACAGATAAATAAAAAATATTAAAATACTAAATGTATCAAGAGTAAACATTACATCATTCTTGTAAAAGACTGTTTAAGTCATTTACATTCATTTACACTGACACTTATATTTGGTTCGGTCAATGTCCGTTACATCCGAATCTGACGCGGTTCCAGAAGATTGGTACATGTTACAGATGACACGCACTGACATGTTTATCAGAGGGACGCAGGCGTGAGACAACATTTGGTTAAGGTTAGTTGAATAAATAATGATGATAAACACTCTTGATGACGTGCGGGTATAACAGAAAATACATTGCAGATGCAGCGAAATCCTCATAACATAACACTCTATTAATAACCCCATCAAAGGGTTGTTTTAATGTAAAGTATAATGTTTCGTTTTAGTTCTAATTCATAAGTTATGGTGCCTGAATAAGATGGGTAAGCATTTAGTGTCAAGCATGTATTTGTTTACATCAATGTTACAACAATGTTCAAAGGAATTAGTACATAATAAGATTACTAAACAATCGAATTACTCAAAATAACATGAACATAAACCGTCCATAAGCCATAAATAGTTGATGCATCAAATGCTTCACGACGCCACATGCTCTTAGTGACATTAAACAGTTGAGAGTATTAGCTCTTGAACGTTGTATATACGACGTTTTAATTATGTTGATGTTCGTACACATTACAAAAAGCATTAAGTTATGGAAATGTTGCTAAGTTGCAAAACACCTAGCCTCCTCAAAATTCATCTTAATTAAATGTCTCACCTGTCAATATCCTGTCGTACAATTTTGAGAGACCTAACCGCGAACCTGATATGTGTTGTTAACATACACTACACAAATGGTTTGCTCAATGGTGGCCTTTTATTGAACTTGGCCATGAGAATAAAAGGTATTAAACTGCAATGTTATATAAAATGTAGTTTAAAGGTGAGGATGGTACTCAAAAGCAATATCTGTATACATCCGTCATCACTAAAGTGTATTTACCAAGACATTATATAGAATATGATGACATTACATTACAATGTTTTGAATGTGCATTGAGTGTTTCAAGCGTTTACTTTGTACATCATAACTATCACCCAGAATGTTTTATTCAGTATTTACATGTTGCACAAAAACTCTTGCCTGAACGTTTACATCAACTATCCGCCTTGCATTTAAAAAGATATCACGTTCACAACCTTTTGTCGCCATGTTTCGTTGATGGACGTATACCACGTTCGTCTCAAAACAGCGATCAAAATGCATCTGTAATATTGCAACTAAAGTGATGAGCAAACGCAATACCTATACCACGTTCGTCTCAAAACAGCGATCATAATGCAGCTATTGTAACTGAAGTGATGAACAAACGCAATCCGTATGCCAGGTTCGTCTCAAAACAGCGATCAAAATGCATCTATTGCAACTGAAGTGATGCACAAACGCAATACCTATACCACGTTTGTCTCAAAACAGCGATCGAAATGCATCTTTTTCAACTGAAGTGATGAACAAACGCAATACCTATACCACATGCGTCTCAATACAGCGATAAAAATGCATCTATTGCAAATGAAGTGTTAAACAAACGCAATCCCTATACCACGTTCTTAAAAAAAAACACCGGTCAACATGTACAATCTATTGCAACTGAAGTGTTACAAGGGCAGTTCCTACTCCACGTTCTTAACAAAACACAGGTCAACATGCATCTTTTGCAACTGAAGTGTTAAACGAACGTAATTCCTATACCACGTTCTTTACAACACACCCTTTCAGGAAATAGGCGTCTACAGTTTTTTATAATTACATAATATAGTTGAAAAATAAAATATTATTCTTATTTGTGCGCCACCGTCTTTCACACAAGGAAGTTTCTGTATTCATGTGACGCACATCTAAGGTCTTATGTCTGGTATTACTTATAATTAAACGGGTAAATATGACCAAACTATGGTAGAGATGACGAATCATCATTTTTATATTAATATGAGTTTAAATACAATTGTGAACATAAAAAGTTTAATGACACTAAATGACAAAAGTAATTACTTGTACTTACAAAATGGATTTACAAATGTTTCATGCAGAACTGTGAAATATTCCAAATCGTACACACTGCTTTAAATGCGTCATTTATTATGATGGTTATTTGGGATGCATGTATATTTCATGTTTTCTTCGAACGATTTTATAGTTGTGTATGGCTTTTATGTCAAAGTGTGTTCTTATCGTTTGCCAGAACAGGTGGCGACAGTCACACTATAATATAAAAATAAATGTAAAGCCGTCAATATCAGCCAACATCTACCTGCTGAATGTCAAACAGTTGTTTCGTACTAAATAAATAAAGCACTGTGTACAACATTGTTATCATTTAAAGGTATGTTTGCATACATGTTAATCAGGACTGAAAGCAGTGCGGTTTTGAAACAGTTACAGATTCACAAAAAGCAAATGCAATAGTTGACGTTTTTTTCTGCACATTTGGGATATGATTCTAATTAAACCACAACACAAACCTTCTCGTAAAGAATGAGGACTAGATGTACATGTATCGGTATTTTTCGTATTTTTCTTTTGAGTTTAATAGAGGGTTCAAATGTACAAAGGGATAACCGACATTGCAAATAGCAGGAAGCTACAACCTTTTATATTTGAACCCCAGTCAAGTCTACTTGATATAAACATAGAATAAACGAATATTATTACAAACAATGATATTATTTTTTAATAAGCAACATAACATTACAGCCTTCTCTGAGATAAACCCCCTTTACATCGTATATATTATAGAAGTATTACCCAGTGTAACCTATTGATACAAAATACAATTAATGAACGATATGTGTGTAGCTATCATATTACAATAATGTTATATGACCCGTGTAAATTTTCTTTGAAGAGTTTTGAAATTTGGTTTTTTAAATGCGATTGGGACATATAATGCTGTTAACTTACAATAAAAAATGAAGAGCTCATCCAAGTTTAAACAAAGTATATAGGGGAAAGTGTAAGGAGACTTTGACAAAATTGCCCCTACAAACATTTAGCACAGCAAGAAAAACAAAAACACCAAGACGTAAAATGACACACAGAATAGTTGTTGATTTTTACCATACTAAAGGTCTTAAGTATGTCAAACTAAGCAACTTTTACAAGTAATATGACTGATGCAATATAATTATATATAGGTTTAAGGGTGTGATCTCTTTTACCATCGTATTACCCTTTTAACAACTTCAATAAAATCGAGGCTGATTTTTTTCCCATGCAGGCTATGCTTCCTTAGGATTTCCCCCTTTTTCAAAGACCACTTTGCTGTAAGGGGAAATACAATGCACATCCTTTTCTTAATAATCACATTGTTGCATAAAAAAATATAAAGCTGTTTTAAGCTGAATGCTTAAGCTCATTATCAGTTTGCTCATAAGAAAAAATCGTCAATGGATTAACATACAGAAGATCTCACATCCTTACAACGGAATACAATTTCCCCCGAAAGTATGTGTTCTCTCAAAGTTTTCGTAACATTGTTCATCCATGTAAATTGGACGTATCATGATCGCCTGTACAATGATGCCTTTAATGATGCAGTGAGAAGATCTTCATTGTTATTCATTCTGAAAAGCTGAATAAAGCTCTTCTATGTTAGGTAAACATAATTAAGAACTATGGCGCAACTTAACAACTTAAGATGTTACCAAGAGCAGTACCATGTATAGGAGAGAAATATCTTAAAGATAAAAAAAATGAAACATACTTTTCCAAGAATGTCAGAAGCTTATTCACAGTCGTACCGAACATCAACAAGTCTACAACCGTGATAGCTTAGTTTTATGACCTATTACATGCATAGCAAACTAATGTTGAGAACGTGGCGCGACGCCGTGAAACGCCATCACTGAGTGTTACTTTTGTCATCTGCAAAATGCTTTTCTACAAGATTTCAGACTCCATTAAATTAAAATTGTATATGTATGTACGTAGTCATCATTGTCGTTTGTCTTCTGGACATAGGCATATAGTTGACGATATTTTAAATCATAATTTTAATAAATTAACCCACAAAAGGACACACATAAAACTTACATTTCATGGGATTTGACATTGATTTAAGTTTACAGAATAAGCTTGTAATAAATGCTAAAATATTAAATATACCAAGAGAAAACATAATTATATATTTCTGGAACAAATCATGTACAAACGTATTATATTGCAATGACTATGGTGCGGTCAATGGCCATTGTATCCAAATCTGACGCCGTCCCAGACAGTGGGGACATGTCAAAGATGACACGAACTGACAGGTTTATCAGACGGACGCAGGCGCAATCAAGTATCATTCTTTGTAAATTAAATAAGTAATGACTGATGATCACTTGAAGATGAGCTGGCGTAAAAGAAACAAATCAATGGGTGTAGGAGTGGGTCGGGGTGACAGCGACATCTTGAAAACAATAGTCGATGCTTTATTCTAGTAGGCAAAGCAACACACAACAAATATGATTAATAATTATTAATAACCAGAAGTTCTTGTGTTCTGCAATAAGTATCGCTTATTCCATAGAATGTTAAATATACCTTTTTACCAAAAAGAAAGAAACACAAATAATAAAAATGTGACATTACTAATTAGCTTCATAACGTCACGGTGTCAAGCTTATAGGGTGACAAGTGGTGTGCTTGTTTTGTTGTAATTGCACTTCTGTGACGAGAAATACACTTGAGATATTCGTATATTTGCAAACATCTATCGAACCAATAAATTGATAATTTGTCTTTAAACAGATGAGTTGTAACACTTGTCATTTAGCAATATACTCGATTTGAAAACTTCCACAGAGTTTTACTATTTCTGGAGTAAATCTGATAATCTTTCCGTTTACGCATGCCGTCAACTGCAAACTAATTATTTAATAAATTAATCATACATTCCCGGTTTTACTTTTTTGCGGTGTTTCAAAAATACTTACAGTTTACTTCTTAACGGACTTACTTGCATGAATGTCATCAACCTCATCATCATTTGTTTAGCATTTATTTCTTAAGGTTTAAACAAACCTGTATTTGTTTGTTTTCTTTTATACTGATCGTATGCTTTACAAATGGCATTTTTGTAATGTGCGTACAAAGAATTCAAATCGTAATGTAGCTTTTATATGCAAGAAGAATGTGATAACGGAAACATAATAGAAATATAATGACTAATGATTGAAAAGTGGTAAATCACATAGAAATGTGCTTTGTACGTCAGGGTTACTGTCACATAGAAAGCTACTTTGTACGTCATGGTTACCGTCATCAAGAAAGGTTGTATGCTTTATTGATATGTTAAACTTGCACCTTAGCATCCTAGACACTCTTGCGTGACCTTTTACAACAACTATCTGCCATACATTTCGTGAACTACAGAGTTGTTTTACCATTTTGGTTAATGCACAAAGTTTGCATTATTATCAAACTTAGACAACGAATACGTCTGTCTTCTACTATCTTTAAAAACACAAATAGTTTTAAAGCAATGTTACAAAGAACATTGTATATATTATTATCTTGTTGATAAATGCATGTATCTACCTTACCAAGAAATAATTGAGGCAAACCATTGTTTCGTAAAAATGTTTTGGCAAAAATATCGGCACTCTTGCACAAAGCTGTTTTAAGTTCTAAATTGTGGGTAACTTTGGAATTCTTCGAATCTAAACTAATAATGCAATAACAGACGTTTGGGATAAATACATAAACAACTGAAATAATATGGCATGTGCCAAGTAGAAGGTCTAGTGCAACACAGCGAAAAACACTCAAGTTTGTTTTGTTTATGTATGTTGTTCAGTGCGGCAGTTCAACAATTTCCATTTGTACTGGAGATGCCCCGTAATTTATTCACGTTGTATGACACTATAACCATGTATACAACAATCCAGTCTCTCCCACATCAGACTATTAATTTGGTCATCAGGAAGTATGTCGTGTGATTTGAAGTGAATGCAAGTTGTGTAAAAAAAGAAAAGCAACCCAAGGGAATGTGGGTTTAAACATGGTTTTTGTAAAAGGACTAGTACTAAAATCCACATGTTTGGCGTTATTACGGTATTAAAGGTGCTAAATCATAACACCGATGTCTGTCAATAGAGTCACATCGCTGAGTCACGTTCAATAGAGTATAAATAGCACAAACAACGAGCATTATATAAATGATATTTTTCTGTTCCTCTGGGATCATGGATTGTATGTTATCGTTATTTGAAAATAAATACCTGCTTATGTGCTAGGGGTATCACTTTTGTGGCATATTTCATTAAAATTCATGAACAAATACAATAAAACCGAGACTGCTATCACCATGGTGACTATTCTTTGCGAAGAGTTTCCCTTTTCTCATATTGTTATTGAAAGAACAGAAACTAAATAAATACGGAAATGGTTAATACAAAGACAGGTCTCCTCAAATAGTTTTTGATCCACTATCGTACGATTTCATTGGTGTTACATTGTTAGACAGCAATATCGCCATCTATGTCCCTAGCATCCACATCTGGTGTTATCTCTAGAGGTTAGAACATGTCATTGTTCGTCAACTGACAACTTAATAAGAAACAATTGACAAACCTTTGAAGATCGACAGACGTAACAGAAACACATAATGTAGGTTGCAGCGACATCTGTAAATCATAAAACACGATGATTTGATCTAGGCAAAACGAAATTCATGATAAATTTAATAAGACGGTCGTCTTTTTATACTGTATTCTGGGTAACATACGGATATCCTCTGTATAGGGATATATACGTTTGAGATATTTTTGTTTTTGGAAAATATACGTTTCGGATATTTTTAGTTACTTAGGGGAATATACGTTCTGGATATTTTGACAATTGACAATGGCTATTATGTCATCAAATACGTTTCTTTAGTGCAGATATGTGACACGTGTTTTCAAAATTGTATTTGTTTTCTCAGTGCTTTGTTTAATGTTTTGAGTTAAACTTCGTTTGGTGCCAATGTCCTTTACGCTGTTCTTGGATATGTTTATTTGAGTTAAAAGGTTTATTAAACTCGTGTATAATTTGTTCGCTATGTTTATGCAAGTGATTTCATTCAGTTTGTTTGACAAGTAGTGTGTTTAAACAAAATGAAACAGGTAATACGAAACCATATTATTCAAAAATGAGAACAACCCCAACATTGTTCGTTTTAGACTTTGCAAAAAGTAAGGATAGAAACATTATACCACATGCCTTAATTATTATTATTGTTTATATCTACAAACATGTCAGTATGGTGGCTGTTCAAATAAACTAAACAGAATATCTAATATCTGCCATAAACATTCAAATACTTTATATACACGCATTCTAATATATAAGGAGACAATAACACATTAAACTGAAGAAAGGGTAGCCCTCAGGAAACAAGGCCTGAATGAGAAAACAGCAGCCTCGGTTTTATTGAAGCTGTTCATCAGTGGTAATGAAAGATGCCACACCACTAACTACACATATGAATTGAAGATAGGTTCAAAACATATTGCAGACAAAGAAGACGTGATCAAGTTCAAACAACAACAGAACAAAGTATTAACATTCTCGCACTTCAAAACATTTACTCGAACACCGTTTAAAACCAAAACCCGTTTGTCAGCCGGAAATGTTGGACGCCTTTAAATGCTACACAATGCCACGGACTCTCTACGCTTGACAGGATATGACATAAACAACTCCCAGTATCGGCTCGTGAACGTTGTTTATGCATACGCAAAGACATTCCCGTACTCTATTAGGTTCAGCAGGCGCTTCTACATAATTGCATTGAATCTCCATCTATGAAATAGATGTTTATTCCCGTATATTATTTAATGGCTGTATTTACATAGTTATTTTAAATATTTGACAAAAGTAACTAAAAAAAATAAAATATTTAGTTTTTACACAAATCAGTTGTAATGCTCTAGCTCAGAATAACATATTTTAAGCACTAGACAAACAGACCAAAACGTATCCAACAATACACAATGTCCTAATTCGTGCACAAGTGTCTTCAAAACTAGCACATGGTTCCTACAGTTTATGCTTCATCACGCAGTTATTGAGATTTGTAGAATACTTTAAATATTTTACATTTGTTATGCCCAAACTATGTTCTGTGGGCTTTAAACACCATGGCAACAATAATCTGCGTTTTTTTCTCAAGAAAATAAATAAAACTTTTCTCTGTTCACATGTCATCTTGAATAATTTACGTGTTTGCGTACACAATTTTTGGCTAATTCCGAAAGTATTTTCTTGACCAAAACACTATATTTTGTTATATCCAAGGCAACGTCCTGTATATTTATACGCTGAAAACGAGTGTTGATGTATTTTATTATGAACAAATGTTTCGGATCAACTTAAAACGTCATAGTAACTGTGACCTAGAAATGTACCCTTCATTATTGACACATTTGACTTGCACTGAAAACAATCTATACACTCTTGCGTGGCCGTTTACATCAACTACACAATATGCAACTCTGCAACCTTCTCTAAACCTGTTTGGTTAATGACCGTACATCGTGCACATACCGATTGAACGATCATGTAATTCCCTCGGTTCGTGTAGGAATATAAAAAGGCTAAAATGTACTTTCTTGCCATATGCTTACTAAACAGTTTTTGGCTACATTGCTGACTTTTCTGCACTAAGATTTTTTTATCTTAATGTATTGGAATTCATGAATCCAAAACGAAAAAAAAACAGAAATAAGATAATATTTTATTAAAACATAAACAACTGAAAATATATGGCACTCGATCAGGTCTATCCCGACACACAGATCGAAACAAGTAATAGCCATCTTTTGTTATGTGCGTTGTGCAGAGCGTCTTGATTACAATTCGCATTTAATTCATATGTCAAGTCAACATTGTGATATCGAGACTTCACAAATAGTAATCCCCCTGTACGACATAATGCAACAGATATGTTGTACATATCATGTTTGTGGTAGCCAGAATATTTTTTTTGTAAGTTGATAAGTGCAAGTTGAGTACATAGAGAAAGTCAATAAAAGAGTGTGTTTATACATAGTGTGGTTTGAAACGTATTTCTACAAATCTGCTTATTTGTTTGACTATAGGAACTAAATCATATCACACATATCTATTTCTATCAACAGGTTCACAGCACTCAAGGGAGTTCATTCAGTATAGTAGAAACATTGCCAGGCTTGTGGTCGTATTTGAGACTTCGCATGCGCTGAACCACTGTAGTAATTACTGGTACAAGTATGATATAATGAATTTGCACTGACATGCTACAAGTTAAATTGGTATACTTTACCAACGTAGTACACACGGATTTAATGTTTTTTTTTGTATTACATGTACATTGTTTCTTAAAACCGTGTTAGCTCCGGATCAATGTTTCTGTTGAACATACATATTGCCGTGTTCAAAGATGTATCCGTTATTTGATTAAAATGTCAGTAATCTTTCATCGTCAGCAAGCACAAACGAATTTGCTCTTAAATACTTACCAAAAAAGAATAAAATTACCACATGCATGCTCAACCTTCTATGGTTAATTCACTGTGTTTAAAGAAACATATTTAAAATACGAATATTATAAATGTATCTAGAGAAAACATTTTATCGTTCTTTTAAAAGCATGAACAAGTCATCTGTATTTATGTTACATTGACAAACAAATTATTATTCGGTCAAAGTCCGTTGCATCCGAATCTGGCGCGGTCCCAGAAGGTTGCTATATGTTACAGATGACACGTTCTGGCATGTTAATCAGACGGACACATACATAAGGCATCATTAAGTGAATGTTAAGTTGAATAAGCAATGATGACAATTATTTTATGATCGGCTGGTGTAACAGAAAATACAGAGTAGATGCAGCGAAATCTTGATAACATTATACTCTATTATTGACGCCATAAAAGGGTTATACGATGTCTGTCAGGTACAATGGTTTGTGTTAGTTACAAGTTCATAATTTATGTTGAATGAGATATATAGCTTTATTTCCTTCACTCACTGGAGATATACAATATAAATAATACATATGAACATGAGAAAAGGAGCATAATCAAAATGGCATGCACGGTATATACAAGTAGTAACACAATTGATGAAAACAACGG
>Ga0224511_10001689_pt1 | contig 13763 bp, 18 predicted proteins | sample SF_May12_sed_USG_2_FD_169988 | JGI IMG/M metagenome (GOLD analysis project Ga0224511, IMG submission 169988) | Sediment microbial communities from San Francisco Bay, California, United States - SF_May12_sed_USGS_8_1 | ecosystem: Environmental > Aquatic > Marine > Sediment | place: USA...
ATTTTGAGAAACTTTTTTGTCATCTAGATAGGTATTATGGTATTTTATTTATGAATGAGTTTTAAGGTAAATTGTGTCATTCTGTGTATGCAAGTTGGTCTTGTAATGTTCTGCTTTTGACAGTATTTATGGTGTCTGCCTGCACCACAGTACACAGGTTAATGTCACTCAATAAAAGATGTTGTAAACTTTGGTCTGCACAGTGTTGATATCTGCATGCGATGCACTAGACTTTAACTTTAGCGTTCATGAAAAATATAAGCAAATATGAAACATGACTTAATGCTGTTAGCAAAACAACAATATTTTTGTTGCATTTCCTCGTATTTTTTTTAAAGATTTTCTTCCAGAGAATTTTAAGTCATAAACAGAGGCTATTTCAGTGTATTATTGTACTAACTTTATTATTACCTAGTAAGTTAGAACAGTATTGCCTCAAAGCCTTAATATCTTTTCTTTTAAGTATTATTTAAGTATGAATACTTGTTTCCAGGTGCTGATGAGAGCGCTGCGTGACTTCAACCTGCCTAAGATCGTCACGGACGACGTGCCGATTATCATGGGTCTCATCGGTGACTTGTTCCCGTCTCTCGACGTGCCCAGGAAACGTGACATGGACTTTGAGAAGCAGATCAGACAGGCTACACTGGACCAGAAACTTCAGCCAGAAGATAACTTTATCCTTAAGGTAATGTTTTGAGAAATTCTTGAGGAAGAATATGTATTTTCTTTTAGGAAAGTAGTCATTATACGCCTGCAAGGTTTAAGAAGGGGTATATACAAGTCACTCTGTCAATCGACACTGGCTGGTAGGTCATTGTCTGTTGGTTTGTCCTTAAATCAAAGTACAAGTAAGACGAGCTTATTTCTTATATATTTCTTGTTTGATTGAAATGAAACTTCACATGTATTATCTACTTATTGTGAATGTGCAAGACATTTTCTGCCCAGTGATCCATGCATTACAAAGGTTTGTGCCCTTAAACTTTTTGTCAAAGTGGTGGAGAGTATAATTAGTTACATGAAGTGACAAAGCTCTAGTTGAGTACTTTGTTGCCTGGAATCCTTTCTATAACTGCAGTAAAGTATTTATGAACTGACATTGGTTCAAATACTTGTCACCACAGGTCGTGCAGCTACAGGAGTTGTTTGACGTGCGTCACTCCGTCTTCCTCCTCGGTCCCGCTGGTGCCGGCAAGAGTAAAGTGTGGAACACACTCAATCGCACATACAGAAACCAGGGGCGCAAACCCCAGGCCATCGACTTGGACCCCAAGGCTGTCACTAACAATGAGCTGTTCGGCATCATCAACCCCTCCACTCGTGAATGGAAAGATGGTAGGATTTAAAAAAAAAAAAAGTTTGCTCCTTTGTACTTCATAACTTCTATCACATTATTTTGCATTGGCTTTTGTGGATCACTGAATTTGAATCATTTTGCTACTATTTTAAGAAAAATTATTTGTTTAGTATTATTCTTTTTTTATATAAATCATTCTTGCTTGCCTATTATTTATAGAATTTAATATTTAAGCAAAATGTAACACTAATTATAAAAAAGGTTAGTAAAGTATTCCATTGAATTGTTAACCTTCGACTTCATTAGTGTTGAATCAAGAAAAAATCCTCACTATTGGACTCTGTCTCCAGGTCTGTTCTCGGTGATCATGCGTGATCTGGCCAACCTGACGTCAGAGGGACCCAAGTGGATCGTCCTGGACGGTGATATTGATCCTATGTGGATCGAATCACTGAACACTGTCATGGATGACAACAAAGTATGGGTTTAATGCATATATGTTTGTTTACCCTTTACCAACAAGCCTTTAAAAATCATTCCAGACAAAAAAATATTTTATTGGCAAATATTATTTTTTTCAAATTGTTTTCTCTGGCTTCTAAGATTGTTGATTTTGTGAATATAACAAACTAGATTATCATAAAAAACATGCTCAATTCACATCTTAGTCGGTAAAGGTAGATTTTAAAATTCATTTCATGAAATATTTAATATTTTCCCCTGTTCCAGGTGCTGACACTGGCCAGTAACGAGCGTATTCCCCTAACACCGACCATGCGTCTGCTGTTTGAGATCAGTCACCTGAGGACTGCCACACCAGCCACTGTCTCACGCGCTGGTATCCTCTACATCAACTCCACGGATCTCGGCTGGAATCCGTAAGTTTTGATTGACAGCTTTTTTCATAATTATTTTATGATCAATCATATCAAGATAGAAGAAATTATTCACAGCATCTTAAACATCCTTTTTACATGTTTTATTAGGCAGGAAAACTTAAGTCAGCATCACATATCCGTTTACAGCTCATTATGACAATATTTATCTCACTCACAGGTTTGTACAGAGCTGGATCGACACACGAGAGGTTCAATCAGAGAAGGCCAACCTTCTGATCCTCTTCGACAAGTATGTGCCCATGTGCCTCGATACAATGAAGTCGCGCTTCAAGAAGATCACGCCAATTGTGGAGATGAGTCACATTCAGATGCTGTGCCACCTGCTTGACTGCCTCCTCACACCCGAGAACACCCCACCAGACTGCCCCAAAGAGTTGTACGAGCTGTACTTTGTGTTTGCTGCTGTCTGGGCCTTTGGAGGCTGTACTTTCCAGGATCAGGTAAGCCGTAAAGCGAGAAATGTTTGCAGTGGTCAACATTTTGCAATTATTATTTATGGCTATTGCACAAATTTCAAACCAGCATGGAAATTTTACATTTTCTGAATCATTTTGTTAACATGTATGATCACCATGCATATCTCAAATAATAATATTTTCTTACAAAAAATGTATTGAATAAAAAAAATTCTGACTCACATTGTGAAAGCATTGGAAGCATGTGGGTAGCATACAAGAGTTTAAATTTCTAGAACGATAAGAAAAACTGCCCAAAATGTCATTTTGTTCGTACAGTTCATTATGTGAACGCTATTTTTTCCACCAACAGCTGGTGGACTACCGTGTAGAGTTCACAAAGTGGTGGACCACAGAGTTCAAGACGATCAAGTTCCCCGCTCAGGGCACAGTGTTTGACTACTACATCGATAATGAGTCCCACAAGTTTGAGCCCTGGACCCGCATGGTGGAGAAGTTCGAGCTGGACCCGGAACAGCCCCTCCAGGTTGGTTGCTGTAAAGACATGATCTAAATTTAAATTATTTATAATTTAAAGTCACACACCCTCTTGGTACTAAAATTCTATTATTATTAATAATAAAAAGAAAACAAAATAGTCAGGATTATCAAAATTAGACAGCTTAGAGCACACTAGTTTTATTCTCCAAAATTCTCCAAAATATCAAAAGTTATTTAACTTATACTCATTTGCAGCTAAACTCTTAGTTTGCAATTCCTCCCAGAAAGAAATTAAAAAGATATACTGGAAAAATGTGTGTCAGTAACTTGTTTGGGTTTTTTCCAGGCTGCTCTGGTACACACATCAGAAACCACTCGTGTCAAGTGGTTCTTGGACATGTTCCTGGAAAAACGCCACCCTGTCATGCTGGTGGGCAATGCTGGTACTGGAAAGACAGTACTCATGAACGACAAGCTTCGCAGTCTGTCGGAGGACTTCATGATCGCCAATGTGCCGTTCAACTTCTACACCACATCTCACATGCTGCAAGGTGTTTTGGAAAAGCCCCTTGAGAAAAAGGCTGGTCGCAACTTTGGTCCCCCGGGAACTCGTCGTCTCATCTACTTCGTGGATGACTTGAACATGCCAGAAGTTGACAAGTACTTCACCGTGCAGCCGCACACGTTCATGCGCCAGCACATTGACCACCAGCATTGGTACGACAGGAACAAGCTCACGCTCAAGGAAATCCACAACACGCAGTATGTGGCCTGCATGAACCCCACTGCAGGTTCCTTCACCATTGACTCACGTCTGCAGGTAAGAAACTCAATGACTTTTATGAGACAGCATGTGTTTCTTGGAATTTAGCTTTTATTATAAGCAATCATTGGTCATTTATAATTCATTTATTATTTTTCTTCTTTTTACAGAGACATTTTGCTGTGTTCTCCGTGAACTTCCCTAACCAGGAGGCTCTGATGACAATCTACACGAGTATCCTCACCCAGCATCTCGCAATCAACGGCTTTGCCGGCAACGTGCAGAAGTATGCGAGCACACTCATTAATGGGGCACTGGCCCTTCACAGCAAGGTCACATCTTCCTTCCTGCCCACGGCCATCAAGTTCCACTATGTCTTCAACTTGAGAGATCTGTCCAACATCTTCCAGGTACATCCTTAATCAATTATATTTTATACTAATAATTTTGTACAATTTACTTTATAGTTTTGTATAAAGTTTCATTTTGTAGAATTCAAAAAACAACTGCATCAATTAATTAATAGGTACAATTATTTTGGCAATGATCTTTAATTGTTTTAGGTCAATGTGATTTTTAAAGATTGGTCAGTAAAGGAAAACAAACATGATTTTATTAGATTTATAACCAAATACATTCATACTTTTAAAAATGTAAAAAATATAACATTACAACTGACTTCTAGGGTGTGCTGTTCGCCATGCCAGATTGCGCCAAGACACCTGTGGATCTTGTTCGTCTCTGGATGCATGAGTCTGAACGTGTCTACAGAGACAAGCTAGTTGATAATGGCGACATGGAGAGCTATGATAAGATCAAGAAGGAAATCAACAAAAAATCCTTTGAGGTGAGGGTGAACACTTTGACATGTGATTGTGTTTTTGCACACCCTTTACATTCCTAAAAACCAAATTTTTAATTCTAGTAGAGCATTTGAAAAAAGGTAACAAGTAATTCTTTGAAGTTAAAACTTGTATCTGATATTGAAATGCAGATTACAAAGTCGCTTACATTTTCACCACATGTCATTGTTATGTTTTAAATATTTTCAGGACATTGATGAGAACTTACTGTACAAGGAGCCATTGATCTACTGCCACTTCGCTGGCGGTATTGGAGAGGCAAAATACCTGCCAGTCGAAAACTGGACTGACATCAACAAAATCCTTGTGGAGGCCTTGGACAACTACAATGAACTGAATGCTGCAATGAACCTTGTGCTCTTTGGGGATGCCATGAGTCACATTTGCAGAATTAACCGCATTCTTGAAGCCCCACGTGGTAATGCTCTCCTCATTGGTGTGGGTGGCAGCGGAAAACAGAGCTTGTCCCGTTTGGCTGCATTCATTAGCAGTTTAGACGTTTTCCAGATCACACTGAGAAAGGGCTACTCTGCAGCAGATCTGAAGGCTGAACTCGCGGCCCTGTACCTGAAGGCAGGTCTGAAGAACATGGGTCTTGTCTTTCTGATGACTGATGCCCAAGTTGCTGATGAGCGCTTCCTTGTGCTGATCAACGATCTTCTCGCGTCTGGTGAGATTCCGGACCTGTTTGCAGATGATGAATATGAGAACATTATCAACGGTGTGAGGAACGAAGTTAAGGGCATGGGAATGGAAGATTCACGTGACAACTGTTGGTCATTCTTCATTGACAAAGTCCGCAGACTGCTCAAGGTATAAACATTAAGATTACTAAAAATGTTGAAAATTTTGTAGTGCTCAGATTTTGTGTTTTTCACTTGTGGCAATTATTTCAGGTAATTTTAATATTCTTTAGTTTTGTTTATCTGTATATGAAGGCAAATACATTAATTACCATACTGTCTTCAGGTTGTGCTGTGCTTCTCCCCAGTCGGTGCCACTCTACGTGTGCGTAGTCGCAAGTTCCCAGCCTTGACCAACTGTACAAGCATAGACTGGTTCCACGAGTGGCCGGAAGAGGCCTTGGTGTCTGTGTCTGCTAGGTTCTTGGCTGATGGCACTGAGCTACAGGTGACCAGTCTAATCATTTGTTAATAACTGATACTTAACTATTATAATTGAAGGGTTCCAAGGCAGAAATAATAACTTTTATTGAACATTTAAAATAATACCTCTCACCTTTGAGCCCTTAAAATTTGTGTAAATCTTTCAATGGAATTCTCAATACAAAAATAATAATTCTCAATGTACGAGTCTGTAAGAAAATGTGTCAATGCATGGTTTAATTTAGTCAAAAGAATAAATTTAGAAAAATTAAATTCATTTTGCAGTTACTATTTTGTAAGTTAGTGTAACACATTTGTTGTCTTTCAAAGTATTATCATCTTTTTTTTCAGCCTGAACTCTGCGATTCAATTTCCCAATTTATGGCCTATGTGCACAAATCTGTCAACGAGACAAGTGCCCAGTACCTAGCCAATGAGAAGCGCTACAACTACACAACGCCAAAGAGTTTCTTGGAACAGATTGCACTTTACCAGAACTTGCTCAGCAAGAAGAACACTGAGCTACAAGCAAAGATTGTGCGTCTTGAAAATGGTCTCGAGAAACTAAAAAGCACAGCGTCCCAAGTAGATGACCTTAAGGCCAAGTTGGCATCACAGGAAGTTGAGTTGGCACAGAAGAATGAGGATGCAAACAAACTGATTACTGTTGTTGGTGCTGAGACAGAAAAGGTGTCAAAGGAGAAAGCAATTGCTGACGAAGAAGAGAAGAAAGTCTCCAAAATCAATGAAGAAGTAACAAAGAAGGCCAAGGATTGTTCAGATGATCTGGCCAAGGCCGAACCTGCTCTATTGGCTGCTAAGGAAGCTTTGAACACCCTGAACAAGGTACAAAAATGCATATACTAAAAACATTTTCTTTTTTTGTGTGTATAGTTATTAACTGTAACTATGCAACAATATCATTTTATGATATTGTAATTAAGAATGGAGTGTGGTTTAATTGACTTTATAATTACAGACCAACTTGACTGAGTTGAAGTCGTTTGGTGCCCCACCACCTGCTGTTGTGAATGTCACAGCTGCTGTCATGTGTCTGCTGGCCCCTGGAGGAAAGGTTCCCAAAGACAAAAGCTGGAAGGCTGCCAAATCCAGCATCATGTCAAAGGTTTGTATGTACAGATGATAAGAGAAATTAAATAGATTTTTAAAAAAATTGGACGGGGGGGGGGCATAATTTTGTACTACAAACTGAAAACTAATCATTACTTCACCTTTATTAAAAATCTAAAATCATTGTATAGTATGCAATGACAAATACTGGCTTCTACCTTACATATCATGTTCAATTTTCACAGGTTGACAAGTTTCTTGAAGACTTGATTAATTATGATAAGGACAACATTCACGAGAACTGCCAGAAGTCAGTTCAACCATACCTTGATGATCCAGACTTCAATCCCGAATTCATCCAAGCCAAGTCGTTGGCTGCTGCAGGTCTCTGCTCTTGGGTAATCAACATTATGATCTACTACAAGGTGTTCTGCGAGGTTGAGCCAAAGAGAATAGCCCTTGGCCAGGCCAATGCTGAATTGTCTGCAGCCAAAGATAAGTTGAGGATCATCACTAACAAGATCAATCAGTTGGAGTCTGAGCTTGCTACTTTGACAGCAGAGTTTGAGAAAGCCACAAATGAGAAATTGCGCTGCCAACAAGAAGCAGAGACAACTGCAAAAACAATTGAGCTTGCTAACAGATTGGTCGGTGGCTTGGCTTCTGAGAACGTCAGATGGGCAGATTCGGTGAAGAGTTTTAGGATTCAAGAGAAGACCCTTCCAGGTGATGTGCTTCTTATCACTGCCTTTGCTTCATATGTGGGCTGCTTTACCAAACAGTACAGACTTCATCTACAAGATGACTGCTGGCTGCCATTCCTGAAGACACTGAAAAGCCCAATCCCCATCTCAGAGGGACTAGATCCATTGACCATGTTGACGGATGATGCACAGATTGCCTCATGGAACAATGAAGGTCTACCCAGTGACAGAATGTCAACAGAAAATGCAACCATTCTAACAAACTGTGAACGCTGGCCATTGATGATTGATCCTCAGCTTCAGGGATCTAAGTGGATTAAGACCAAATATGGTGAAGACCTGAAGATCATTCATCTCGACAAGAAAGGCTACTTGGATGCCATTGAGCGAGCTGTCTCTTCTGGTGATGTGGTTCTGATTGAGAACATGGGTGAATCCATTGACCCTGTCCTGGATCCATTGGTAGGCAGAAACACAATCAAGAAAGGCCGTGCCATCAAGATGGGTGACAAAGAGGTGGAGTATCATCCAGACTTTAGGCTTATCTTGCACACCAAGCTGGCTAACCCTCATTACAAGCCTGAGATGCAAGCTCAGACCACTCTGATCAACTTCACTGTTACAAGAGACGGTCTTGAGGACCAACTGTTGGCTGATGTTGTAAGCAAAGAAAGACCTGACCTTGAGAAACTGAAATCAGACCTCACTAGACAGCAGAACCAATTCAAGATCACCTTGAAAGAGCTTGAGGACAACTTACTGGCTCGACTCTCAGCTGCTGAGGGCAACTTCCTCGGAGATTACGCGCTTGTTGAAAACCTCGAAACGACCAAGAGAACAGCTGCTGAGATTGAAATAAAAGCTGAAGAAGCTAAGAAGACTGAGGTTGAGATCAACATCGCTCGTGAGTTCTATCGCCCAGCTGCCGCCAGAGCTTCTCTCCTGTACTTCATCCTCAATGACTTGAACAAGATCAGTCCTATGTACCAGTTCTCTCTGAAGGTATTATTTTATCATTTCTCTTATTTACATAATTATTTTTAAGATACTTGAAACTTAATCATAATTCACTTTCATAAGATGTCTTGATAGCATTAATTCAGAGTATATAGAGCTTGTAATATTTTTAATATCAATATTAAATAAAAATAAAAAGATTAGAAAATAATAAAAATCACATTATTAAATTTTAATGATCTTTGATTTAAACTTAAAAATATGCACCATGTTTTACAGTCATTCAGCGTAGTGTTTGAGAAGGCCATCGATCGTGCAGAGCCAGCAGAAGAAGTGAAACAGCGTGTGATCAACCTTATTGATTGCATCACGTTTTCTGTGTACACATACACAAGTCGTGGTCTCTTTGAGAAGGACAAGCTTATCTTCACAACACAGATGTGTTTACAGGTAAGTTTTTGTGCTGGAGTTGAAGCACAGATTATGCATTAGAACTGCACCCAGTGTGCACAAAAGCTTTTCGTCACAATTCTGACAATTTTACAGAAAAAAATCTTGATTTATGTCCAAACAGAAATATATGTATATTAAATTGGCATTTTAGTCAATTCTAGCAAAGTTCTTTTGTCTAAAATATAATCTTTATGTTTTGAACCCAAATAATTTTAAATAATAATAATTCAGGTGTTGCTCATGGCCAAGGACTTGGTCCCCACCGAGCTGGATTTCCTGCTCAGGTTCCCGGCTGTGCCCAACCTGACCACGCCCGTCGACTTCCTCTCCAATAACGGCTGGGGAGGCATCAAGGTACATTGTCCTCAAATCTTGTATGATAGAAACAATGATAAATAACTGAAAATAATAATAGTGAGAATAGTTTGTGACATGATAATAATAATAATAATAATAATAATAATAATAATAAAACTTAAAACAAGTACTTGCTTTTGTTACTAATGTTTGTAAAAGTAATTTAAGTACCTTTTTTTTACAGAGAGAAAGAATGGACTAGAAATAAATTAAACTACACTCAAACCATTTTTCCTGATAAAAAAATGTGTTGTATGAGTCCATCAATAATTCTTTAAAAACTCCAATTACTTTAAAACGAATATTTTTAGGCAAATTGTTTCTGTTTTCTCTAGGCTCTGGCCAACATGGAAGAGTTCAGAAACCTGGATCGTGATATTGAAGGCTCGGCCAAACGCTGGAAGAAGTTTGTGGAGAGTGAGTGTCCAGAAAAGGAGAAGTTTCCTCAGGAATGGAAGAACAAGTCATCACTGCAGAAACTCTGTATGATGAGAGCCCTGAGACCAGACAGAATGACTTACGCTCTCAAGTGAGTTTTTAAAAAGTAAAACAGATTAAAAAGGCAAGAATACATGTAGCATGTTCTTAGAAGATTTGTATGACTATTTGAAAAGAAAGGTGTTATTGCTTAAAAACAGAAGATGATGTTTTTTATAGTTTGCTAGCAGTTGAAAAGACAGTTTACAGTTTTAAAAACAAAATCCTATTTTTCTAACAGGCTATTCGTGGAAGAAAAAATGGGTACCAAGTATGTTGAGGGTCGATCCACTGAGTTTGCCAAATCCTACGAGGAGTCCGGCATTGCCACACCCATCTTCTTCATCCTTTCACCTGGTGTGGACCCACTGAAGGTACAGTTCTGACAATGCTGGAATGTATTGTGCACTAGGAACAGACTACCAGTTCACAATTTGTGTACTAGAAACATTCAGCTGGTGCACAATTTCTAAGAAAGGTTTTCATGAATGCTTTTTGGTTTTCTCTGTGGCTGTGCTAACTAAATTATAGTTAAATGGGTTCTGATCTTGTTTGGTAGAGAAACGGCTTAGAGACATGGTAATTGAGCATAACATTTCTTTAAAAGGTTGAAAATAAAACTAAATATTGCCAAAAGTCAGGTATTTTCTGTATGAGGATATTTGATATGAATACATTTATTATATAATTATGTATTTTATTTTATTTTTCATATTTCAAGTTTATCAAAATCTGCATATCTCTTCTCTAGGATGTGGAGAAGCTAGGAAAACAACTGGGCTTCATAGCAGACAACGGCAATTTCCACAACGTGTCCTTGGGTCAAGGTCAGGAGGTTGTAGCTGAGCAGAAGATGGAAGTGGGGTCAAAGGAAGGTCACTGGGTTGTGTTGCAGGTGGGTTTGAGGAGCTTACACAATTCATATATTTTGTAATTGATAAATTGATAATAACTGCTGTTTTGTAAATTGGCGGTAAGGTTGAAACTCAGTTAATCAATCTTGTTTTCTGAGATTAGAAATAAGTAATATCAATTATTTTTTTTATTAACGCTTATTTGCAAATAAATAAAAACACTAAAAATAGTTTTTATATTGTTAATGTAGACATTTTACATCCCATCACAATACCATGTTCATATACAGTGAACATAAATATTTAAGACATGAAATTGTCTTTCACCCTTTCCCTGAGTGTTAATTTTGCCACTAAAACGCTGCAAAATCTGAAAAGGTCTAGGAAAAAAGGTAATTCTTCTACAGAACTGTAAATAAAATCGATTATTATATTTCACAAAACCAATTTACCGTCTAAAATGTCATTATTTTATCTGCAGAACGTGCATCTGGTTGCCAAGTGGCTGCCGAAGCTCGAGAAATTGGTGGAGCAATATTCTATTGGCAGCAACCCAGCCTATCGTCTGTACATCAGCGCTGAACCGGCCGCCTCGGCAGAGTACCACATCATCCCTCAAGGAATTCTGCAGTCCTCCATCAAAATCACCAACGAGCCGCCGTCTGGTATGATGGCCAACCTGCACAAGTCTCTGGACAACTTCAACCAGGTGAATACTATATTAAGGTTCAGTCTGTTATGTGTGTTTAAGGTTTGTCTCTGCCAATAACTATGTAATATGAGTATTCGGAAGTAAATATTTACATAGCATCTTGTTTTTCTTTGCATTCCCTTTGCACAATAAAAAGCAAACATACACTCTGTCCGTGTATACCATTTATTTTGACATTGCAGTCAGTTCTTCATTGCTTCTGTAATCTCTCTATTTCATACATGCACTCTATAATGTCAATACATATTAGTGACATATAAAACTAAATATTAATTATGTTATGTGAACAAAAATCATTTTAGCATCTTAAATGAAAATATATTGACATGCTTAAAATATTTCTACAGGAAACCCTGGAGATGTGCGCAAGAGAGACAGAGTTCAAGTCGATTTTGTTCTCGCTCTGCTATTTCCACGCTGTCGTCTGCGAACGCCGCAAGTTTGGCGCGCAAGGCTGGAATCGCGTCTACCCGTTCAACACTGGCGATCTGACCATCTCGGTCAACGTGCTGTACAACTATCTGGAGGCTAATGCCAAGGTACGTTTGGACAAATCAGTCAACTGTAATCGTGGTCAAAATGGAAAGACTAATAACCCCCCAAAATAGTATAGTTTATAAAGAAATAAAATAGCTTACTTAAAAATGAAAAGTTACAACGTTTAAACATCCAAATGATTATACAGGTTTTTATGAAACGTAGTCATTCAACGGTATTCCTATTCCACGAGTCCTTGCTATATGTTCTAGGTACCCTGGGAGGACTTGCGATACCTGTTCGGCGAGATTATGTACGGTGGTCACATCACCGACGACTGGGACCGCAACCTGTGCCGCACCTACCTGCAGGTCTACATGCACCCGGACATGGTGAGGCATATATTAATAAATAATGAATAAATTGACATTACATCTATATTAAATAATTCCTAGATGCCATCGTAGCAGTTAATTTTTTCGTAGCCTGGTAGCGTAGCCTGTTAGCGAAACGTGCGAAACTTAGTCCACCACGCATATAGATGTTTTGCGTTTTTGCGGAAAACTAAACCATTTTTCCATTTGTCCTATCTCAGCTGGAGGGTGAGCTGTACCTTGCTCCTGGATTCCCTCTGCCGTCCAACATGGACTACAAAGGCTACCACAACTACATTGACGAATGCCTGCCGCCTGAGACGCCCTACCTGTACGGTCTCCACCCGAACGCTGAGATCGAGTTCTTGACGAACACCTCGGAGAATCTGTTCAGGATCGTGTTTGAGATGCAGCCACGTGACTCTGGCGCCGCGGCCGCTGGTGGAGTGACCAGAGAAGAGAAGGTAAGAGCAGGAGTTGTCCACTTCATGTGGAGTTGATGTTTATGAGCAGTAATGCACAAATGTGTGCTACTTATGTTACCATAAGTTATATACCATGCTGAGCTGCGTTGTAAAGCTGGACTAAAATACATCAGTGTCAGATCTTCAGGACAACTTTTGATAACATTTGTTCCTAGTGACTTCTTTAAAGCTACATGTATGTATTTGAACTCTAAAAAAATATTTCTCACATTTACAAATAAGTACATGTACGAGTATAATATTATATATACATGTTTATGGACGATTTGTATATACCATATCAAACGAAATAAATTGTATACATATATGCTCGTACCGTGTGACTGGAGCTATTCTCACTACTATTTCACATACAGATCAAGGGCATCTTGGACGAGATCATGGAGAAACTGCCGGAAGAGTTTAACATGACGGAAATCATGGGTAAAGTGCCGCCCGAGGAGCGAACGCCGTACGTCGTCGTGGCCTTCCAGGAGTGCGAACGCATGAACGGACTCCTGTCGCAGATCAGACGCTCGCTGAAGGAGCTTGACCTCGGTCTCAAGGTAAGTTTCTTGAAACCTTTTTTGCATCAGCAGGTATTTGATGAACTCTACACCTTGCAAATACACAACGATGTATGCAGTTCGTCATAAAGAATGTGAATATACTTTCCTGGGTACACATGAATGAGATTTTTCTACTTTTTGATAAAATAAAGATCACTCCATAAAATTTATTTTGGTTTAAGTTCAAATGTTTCTTAGAATATTTAAGTTTATACAACATAATCATTGTTAATTAGATTATTGACGTAATATGATCGGAAAAAGTCACTACGTTTGTATAATAATATTATAAAACTGATGTGCTAAGCCTATTGTCATAGGGAAAAAAGGTAAAAGAAAATATAAATATTAAAACGATTTGTGAATGGCACCAGTAAGCTATTGACAGATGAAGAAATACACCTTACAAAACAATGATTAATGTTTAAAAATAATACGCACATTAGTTCAATGATGACTGTTTCAAC
>Ga0224511_10001690_pt1 | contig 13762 bp, 7 predicted proteins | sample SF_May12_sed_USG_2_FD_169988 | JGI IMG/M metagenome (GOLD analysis project Ga0224511, IMG submission 169988) | Sediment microbial communities from San Francisco Bay, California, United States - SF_May12_sed_USGS_8_1 | ecosystem: Environmental > Aquatic > Marine > Sediment | place: USA...
GCAGAACTCCATTTTCAAATGTAAACAACATACATGTACACTCCATGATCCCTGAGGACCAGAAAAATATGACTACACAATGATGTAGTACGGGGCGTATAAAACTTATGTAGAATCAATACTTTAGCTATTTTAGATAAATAATCACAAAACCTTTCTTCATAGAAAGCTAGTAAATATGTATATGATGGTATTGCGTATAACAAACCAAAGGTCGTTGTCGCTTAAATAGAAATAAACGATGCGAGATCAATTACCGGATATAATTTACAAGAAAAAATAGCTGGTATATAGTCAGATTCTTGAGTTGCGATTGATTTACGTCTGATCAAGGCCAATGTCATTGTCCAGAATATTATATCAATGGCATATTAAAAACTCCAGATAGTTCAATGTTGACATGTCAAATATGCACAGAAATGTTTGAATGGCTGGCACAGGGGTTATTTCATCTAGGGTTAAGGTCATTGTGCCTTAAATGGAAAAAGCTTTTTATGTATGGTAACAAAACTGTATAAATGTACTTGTAGGCCAGTCAGCCTATATTTTGACCTTCAAGAAATTGCAACAGCATTTATTTTGCGATCAATATTAAGTTTATACATTTACAAATATTATCTCAAAAATCTAGAAAAATCTAAGAATGGTAAATGAGAAAATAATAAGACTGTTTTATAGATTTTTTTTTAACGTTATTGTGACACTATACAGAAGAATATTGTTAAACATCATTCACATGTGTGACATTAACAATGGACCCTACTTAGTGTGGGCTATGTAGGCACATGAACGTATGGAAGCACATTAACACATTGAAACATAATACCGTAATAATACAGTAATTCATTTTCAATAGCAAGCGTAACTGACTATTTGATAAGCTAATAATTATTTATAGAATTTTACTGCACTATTAAAAATAAAATGTTTTGCATAAACATGTGTTTGTCCATATACTTAACAGTATATTGCTTGCAGTTTTCAGAGAGATGTCGAATTCGGTATCTTGACAACAAATTGTCTACTTGTACAAAAGAATTGCAATGTGCAGGCAATATGTCAGTCACTGGCTTTGGGTTGTTGTCTGTGTCTTGTTGGTTTTTCCGCATATAATTTTTCAAGTTTGGTGCAACAAACTTCTTTTACACTTCTTATGTGATTGAAATAAAACCTGATAACTCTGTGGCACGATGGGTTCACTGTGATGTATAGTAACGTAACTGTGGCGAACTATCCTTATAATGTTTTTGTTTTTAATTCACCACATCGGTATGAATAAGACACACAAGTTGAATCGTTTTTCAAACAATGTGGCGAACTTTTTGTTAATGTTTTTATTTTAATATTCACCACATCGGTATGAATAATAAGACACACAATTTGAATCGTTGTCTGTTTTTATTATTTTACTATTTTAACACTGAATGGTTTGTTACACTAAATAATTTAATTCTGAATGGCTTACAATGACAACACTGACTATTTATACTAGTTAAGATTATTCTAGATACAAATATAAATAAAACTAAAAGTACATTCTAGACTACTTGAATACAGTAGAAAAACCTCAATATTTCTAACAGTATCTAGACAATACATACGTTATGCATCATTGGTTATGAATAGAATGCACTGCAGTACATGAAAAGTAAATAACTGTTTATAATACAATGATCTTAATCGCTATTCAAATGATAGCAATAAGACATAATCGCGAATATTCGCGACAGTACCTAAGAAAGAAGAACCCGGGTAGCTCAAAAGGTAGATCACGTAACTTGCAAGCAGGGTTCGTGGTTTCGATCACCGCCATGGGTAAATGACTTATGGTCTGTCTACAAATTGCCATCCCGTCGGTATCTATACAGGTCTGCCATGGAATTGCTTTAGTTGATGTAGCAATATTTCTTAGAAATTCGAGGACTAATTTCAACCGGTTGTGTGTACGACGTTGAGTTGTGATGTATAGAAACGAACCTAAGACAGAACTGTGAGCCCGGGTAGCTCAGTTGGTAGAGCACCAGCCTTGCAAGCTGGGGGTCGTGGGTTTACTCCCCGCCCTGGCTAAATAAATTTTCTGACCTATCTTGTGTTATCTTCTAATTGTAGAAAGATGGTTCAAACAATACAGATTAAAATTTACAATAACATGTTAGGACAAATTAAACATATGTGCCCTTTCAAATGTTTCTATTTACAACTGTATCTGCAATTACCACAGTTTCAGCTCATATTTCAAGTTCAGGAGTGAATATGTATGGAACTGTATCTATAGCTAATTGACAGAGGCTGGACACTTGCCAACAACAGACTCCTATCGTTGAAAATATATTTGCCCCTGGCAAATTGTTCATGAAAACAGACCTGTGATACACTAAAGTAAAATTACTAAATGGAGATATATACTGATTCCCGAATGGGAATGTGTTAGCTGAGAGCAATACCCCACCCCACCCCAAACCTTTGATTCTCAAGAATGTACCCGCCAACACAGAATGCTGGGGTATGGGATGTGACATCACTGTCTAACTGGCCCAGGCTATGATTCCGACTTGGAATAGATTACAAGTTTAAATAGTTGGTAATGACATACATGTACATGTACATTGATATACAAACAGTCAGTTTCCTCATGCAGGCTCAATGCTACCTGAGGGATTTCCATTTTCTCAGTTGTTCCCTCTTTTTAATGTTATTCAGTCATATTGTTGACATAACAAATACCAACACTAAACGTTAATTAGCTGTTACCATTAGTTAAATAAAACAAAAATAAAGTTTTTTACCTATTTATAAATTTGGAGTTTTTGAGGTATTTCCCATACTTAGATTTTTCTAGATTTTTTACATGTTATAACCAATAAATATAAGGTGATAAATCAAACGGTTTCATTTCTGTGCAATTGTTTGAAGGTAAGGTCCATATTTCTGGTAGACCGGCTGTTCTATTGGGTGGAGGTTATGGGTGTTGACGATGGTTTTGTTGTAACAATTAGATCAACAGTGTTCTATTTCAACATTGCAAACAAATCGAAAACACAGATTACGGGCGTATAATAATTCGACTCTCAGTGCTCTAAACATGTTCAACCGGCTAATCCTTCTCCCCTTTCTATAAGAAATTGCCAACTGTAATAAGTCGTAAATGTTAAAATTGGTTTGCCCGATGTTTTGCATGGCCCTGTTTATAACAATTGGTAATAGTATCATAACATTTCTCAACAACAGTTGTATCGGTGTTGGAAAGGACTGCGGTGCTATAGTTTCAGGGTTAAACATGAACGTGTTTATATTTATTCATGTTGCAAGTCATGCGTAACAATGTGCATTTGTATAATTATCGAAAACTGTTCTTTACCAGTTAAACACCACTTAAACTCCGTGAGTGATGTGAACGCGCTGCAGCAGTTTTTAGCTGGCCGTGATCTATCATGTATGTAGGGACGCTGTAAGGACGCTGAATACGGACTTGATTTTATTAGACATATTGCCAAGTAATTACATGGGGCACTGAAATTATGATTTAGCAAGTGATAGTGCATCGTTTATTCGTGAACGACTTTTTAAATGTAAATAAACTTTTTTACGGTTTAAGTAGCAGAACATGTTTTATGGTTAACACATACATTTTTACATTGAACTCATTATTGATACATGATGCATATTCGTTCACATTTACTAGTGGTTAAATATGCAACTATAATTGTTTACAATTTATTGTTTGATTGATGCTTATTATAGGCGCTAGAACAGAATGCGGGTTTAGGAATTGAAGAAGAAAACATTGATAAGGTGGAAGTCAGAGACCAGGTAAATATAGAATACTTGTGTTACAAACTAAACTATATCTGGGACATGTTTTAATATTAGAAAGTGTTTTAATCATTGGTAAGTTACATGAATACAAAAGCAGCAGGTTCTTTGCACCAATCTTTGCAATGTCCAATAATATGTTATGCTTTAGGACATCGAGTAGTTATACATTAATTTAATTCGACTAAGTTTTAAAGGTGGCTTTGACTCAGAGGGGAATGTTTGCATTGGCCAGTGGCTTTGCTACTGTAATATCCCGATGTCTCAAACCCACCTTTGTTTTGATGTTTAATCTTCAGGAACATTGATACATTTAGGGTCAAACATCGTAATTGGCATCTACTAACCTTCACATATGTTACCTTTAACCACTTTGAAATCTTCACTAAGAAAAACTAAGAGTATACGTCAAATACGTCAAATAATACAAATAACGAACACACTAGATTCTATGACACTTATGGGGTTGGTTCTTCTTCTGGTGTGAATATTCTGTATAACCGCTTTTTTCTAAGCAGATGTTCGAGAACTCCGTAAAGAGAGCTTGTGACATAATGTTTTAAGCTTATAATTGTAATTTAATTAATTTATGTGTTGTAGTTGCTCAGAATTAATTCGTTTTATTACAATTTTATTGTACAACTATATGACACCTAATGTTAATAACTTGAAACTATAGCGTCAGTCACTACGGTCCCTTTTCAAAAGTAACTATATTATTTGTGAAGTTTTACAAAAGGCGACAACACCATTGCAACACCGTTTGCAATGTCTTATAATATTTTTTCAACTGTGACCTTATTTATCCTACTTCTATTAAGCGAATCCGTTTATTATGGCTTTGACTGTGAGGGGAAGTTTGTTTGGGGCAGTCACTGTTTTCTTATGTCTTACGGGTAGCAACCTCCGAATCCCGACGTAGATGGCTATGTATATATTTGACGACATTATCAACATTCAAACAACTGTTGGTGCGCTTTATATAAATAACAAAATAGTTAACACACTCAAGAAAGCAATTTTAAACGTGCTGCTGCCATAATAACAATGCTCATTAAAAGAAGAATACTGACAATTTGGAATGAACTGAAGTGACTATTCAGTACAAAAGAATGCCAAATGGTAAATATGAGTATTTAAATATTTACATAACAATATAATTTAATTTAGGAATAAGAACGAAAATAAATAAATAACTTTTACCGACTTTTGTTATTCTGCGAGCTGGCTACCTAACCCTAACTCCTAGTGAGAGGGCTGTTAGTATTTTTCCAAGGATCAAGACCAGCTGACGGTGTTTACTCACCATGTGTCCTTATAAGAGGCCTATAAACCATTAGATGTATAGAACTATTTTTTCCTATTTACCATCGTACTTTCAAATGCATAGTCAACAACACATTACTTACAAAACATATAGAAACATAAATTTCATAGGTTTTCAGAATCAAATATTTAATTTTAAAATACCAGATTTGTTTGATCATCCAAATATGTCGTTCACATAACAAAATGTTTATATGAATCGCTAAATTTCCCGTTGAACGTCAGAAAATACGTTACCAATAAAACACACATCCAAATCAAAACAATATTCAAACAATATATTGCGTTCCGTTAGTAACTAATATTAGGTCAAACTGATCAAACATCCTATTTAGAAAATAGTCTAAATCAACCATAAGGTCATCAAACAAAGGATATGCTTGTGGGCGCTGTATACTTTCCTTTTACCCTGTAGAGCGTCGAATGACCAAAATAACCTCTGTGCAGACCTTATATAGCCGCAGGAGGAAACGCTCGAATGAGCTTAGACGTACATAATCATACACATAAAACCAAAAGAAATAAACGTCATAGCCCCTCAAGTAAATTTCCTTGAACCATGTTCAAACCAACTAGGAGTATACGTAAAATAATACAAAAACTTACATTATGGAAGTGTTTCCTACTTCTCGTATAAGAAAAACTTTAAAAGGTCTTTGTCTCTGCAGTGGTATTGTGAGTATGTAGTGTACTAGTATATCTGAATGTTTGGGTTTCAAACCTTTCTTTCAGTTCCAAACTATTAGGTAACATTTAAACAAAGATCTTCTTAATGAGTTATCTATGTTTAGTTTACAGTCGTCAAAACACAAAAATATTAAAGTATGTGGTTCAATCTTATATTTTGCACTGCGACAGTTGGGAAACAGTTAACGGTAATATTTTATGATTGAAAAAACTATGTCTCCAAATTAGGGATGCCTACGTGACATTTAAGGTAAGACCTGTGTAATGGACTATGAAGCATACACATTTGTATTTTTATCAAAAAATAAACAAGAATTGTAATTGAAATGTGATATATATTATGCATTTACTTTTCAACCGCAGAAAATTCTTTTTAAAATTACCTATATTTGCTTACATTTAATTAAGGGAAGGAATTTTACACCTTATTACCTCCCTTAAATATGAATAAAATGAAAATTTTCAATCTTGTTTGTAAAATCAAAAAAGCAATAACTGAGAGATGTTGTGCGGTGAATCGTTTTTAAATAGCATATATTTAAATAAAAAAAGGTTTATAAAATCTCTTCCTTGCTGCAAATATGTGAATCCATTACAAAGGTCTTACCTTAAATATGATTTAAGGAAATGTAATAAAAGTTGAGTTAATATATTGTTATAAAAATATATATATAGGCAAAAGCATTCTGATTTTTTAAACGAACAAATCTAACAATACAAACCCTCTAAACCGGATCCTCTCAGTACCGGAATCCCCATGAAACCGGACGATTTCGTCGGTTCCGAATTTTTCCCTTCCATTTTTAATGTGATAAAACACCCGGAATACCGGATCCTCTCTATTCCGGATACCGGACAACTTTTTCGGCCCAAATTGTAAGATACCATGTAAGTTGACCTCTCAATACCGGACAACCTTAATTCGTCAAAAATTAAAATTAAAACTACATCTAATATTCCTTTTCATTATGAAAAAAAATAAACAATCACATTCCAATTAGTGGAGTTAGATAGTTAGGATGAGGTGTAAGCCAAAAAAACAGACCACAATCGATGAATGTTTTTGTTCTCAATAGATTTTAGATGTGTAAACTTTTGTAGTATGTCAAGTTGTTATTGACATAAATGCAGTGATTTTGTTTCATGTTCACCAAGTGTTACCTTTGCATGTATAAGCTTTTGCTCATCATTTTGTTTGTGCGTGTATAAAAATACATATTTTAAGAATGTTGATACGTTTTATTATTCAGTTGTTTTGAATTAGACTTTAGTTGGCACGTGTTAATTTAATGCAAAAGTTGAACAAACATAACACAAAAGCGCAATTTTATCCTTATATTACAAACCAAACACACAACATACACCTTGTGCCCCCTCGAAGTGAATAAAAAGAGCCGTTGAATGTAAACTATAGTTGGAGTGTCGATTTACCTCCTATGTATAGGCAAATAGGAAAATCCCCATGTATTCCGGAATCCTCTCTAAACCAGACATTGTGTCTGGTCCCGTTGTTTTCTGGTTTAGAGGGTTTTTACTGTACCTACATTAATGCTTTTATGCCCTTCCCTTTTATCAGTTTAATTTCGACATTTAGATAGTTTCATATATTTACTTATCTTGTTCGGAAAATACATGCTTGTATGATATCCTTACTTTGTAAAAATGTTTTCTAAAATAACACTTATCTGGAAAAAAAACATGACAGATGAAGTTATAGTGTCCGATACATACGTTACTGATACCTACTTTCATAGGTGATTACGAGTAGTTATGGCTAGTTTTAATGTGTACTAATGACACAGAAGTACAGTCGGTATTAGTTAAGATCTTATATTTGGTAAAAGAAATGTCTGTTTGGGTTTCTGAACTGTGTTTGCATATTTGAAAATTGTTGATATAAACAGCAAATGTAATTAAAGCAGTTTTTCATATTATGTACTAATACGATTTCCACATGTAGGTATTAAATATTGATATTTTCGAGAACACGTCAAATGTATTGTTAACTGTTAGTTGGGTCTGTTTTATCTATTGTAAAACAAAGATACCTATGTTACTATTAGGTAAGGTAGGTATTACCTAGTAATAGGGATTATTGATTTTGAAACCAAACTGACTTGCCTTTTTGTCCATTATCAGCAAAACATGTATACTGTAATGCTAGTGTACATGTTAACAATATAATCATAACAAATAATTAATACACTTTCAAAACATGTGAACAAATTTACAGTACATCTATTGTATTTTGTAATTTGAAAATTAAAAAAAAGATTCATCTTTAAGAGTTAATGACCTGATTGGAGAAAGTAAATGCATTTTTTCTTTCTTTTTCTCCTCCAAACAATGTTCAGAAAGTGTGAGGTTTGCTATAGCTTAAAACTGGTTTAACTCCCAATGAAAGTCATTGTCCGTACCAAGGCGGTAACTCAACAAAGCCGAAAAACACAAAAATATAGGTTTTTTTCTAAATGTAAGTTGCGTCATGGTGCTGTACGTGTTTTTGTGTCATTCTGTGTGTTAGTTTTTGTACGGGCCATTTTGTCATAGTGCCCTTAAACTTGACATATCTACATTGTTTACAACATTCTTTCTTTTAACATCTCGTCAATTTATATGTGTTAATAAACAGAAAAACAATAAAATGGTTAAGTACCGTGCCTATGGAATATTCTGCTAAAATATCAGATCGCAAACTGACTTTTATTGTAATAACTTCTTCACATTGCACAAAAGATTCCATGTAACGTAGGTATCGTTTTTACGTGACTTTTTATTGAAGTTTGTGATAGTCGTAAGACTAGATACTGAATAGTATAGAGATGAAATGCCAAATCTAGATACATACACAATGGATGCGTTATATAATACATTTTGAACACATATATAACAAGTACAGCACAATATAAACAGTGGTAACGTAGGCATGGATATTGTTTATTTATGGTACTTTTAAATGCTTAGTACTTACAAAATACTGCTTCAATGCACGGACAACAAGTCAACAAATAGTCATAGTTTTCATTTGTGAAGCAATAACGGTTACACGACTAACTTCATATTTTTATCATTTTTGAAATCCCGTGTGTTCTTTATAATTGAGAATAAGCGATAATCGCTCATATAATGTTTTAATATATTTAAAAAAATGAATTGATCATCGAAAGATGTACACCGTCAGTAACGAATAAAGTATACTATATATATATCTTTAAAGGGGTATTGTTCTATAATATTTGGGAGCGTTGCTATCTGGTCTGTGCATGACCGTCCTTTTCTAAAACCAGCTTGATCGTCTCTATTAATTATTGATTAATAATGCATGGTTCATCATCAAAGTATTTATTGCATACAGTTTATTTTCAGGTTTCAAATCACGATTTGGGTTACAGGAATGTAAAAGAAGAAGACAGTAATGACGTGGAAGACATAGCTCAGGTACATAATAGATACGTGTAAGGTTTATAAAACGTTTTAGTTATTATAAAACATATTATCGCATAATTAGTCTGAAAAAATTGAAAACAAAATATAATATAATGCATGATTTATGGACATTTGATTATCGATCAACACTATACCGTCGCAATAAAAGACTCAGAACAAAGTCACTTATTGACAAATTGATCTCTTTTCTATTAATGAATTTGCTTTTGATTTATAATGTTTTATAGGCGCAAGATCATGATGAGGGCTTTAGAAATGCAACAGAGGAAAACAGTTATAAGGATGCAAATAGTGATCCGGTAAATGTGAAATACATATCTTTTAGACGTTTTACTTATTCAGCGCCACATTAACACGTTGGTTTATCATTGTTAAGATTTATAAAAGGGGGCTAAATTATTGCTCCACCGCTTGTAATGTTTTATGTGTTTTGCACGTCTCTTATTTACCTTGCTTATTATGGTTGGCTTTTACTCAGATGTAAAAATGTATATTAGCCAATGCCATATTTATTAATTCACTAACGCAATACTATATTGATGTTTTGTGAATAGTAAATTTTAGAAGTTTTTTTCAGATGTTTGTAACATGAAAATGTCTATTATCAATAGTTTGTCTAAAAATCAAGGGTTTAAAAAGTAGCATTAAACAAACTTTTAAACCAAACTTAATTTGTCTTTTTTTTTGACAAACTATCATATTTTACTTATAAAACTCTAAGGTTACCTCTGTTGGTGCACAGGATTTAGTAATAAAACAAAACATTATTTGTTCATTAACTATTAATTACGTAAATCGGTTATTTAAATTGATAGCAATACTGTCGTGCAACTGGGTATGATTCAAATTATAAACTATTTCGGCAAAAGTCGTGTCTGATTACAGATGTATACAACCGTACGTAAAAAAAGGAGAATATGCATTTTGGTGTATCATTAGTTGATGAAATTCATAATACTTTAATTGATTTTGGATATTTATGGGGACAAATGAATGTGCAAAGCAGAGAAACTACAGCGTTGTGCTATAAGAGAACGTCCGTTTTCAAAATGGCCGACGTCAAAACTTTTAACGACGTTGAAACAACAACGTCAAAACAACAAATACATAACTGTCACAAACCTTAATACTTGGTTATGTAAGCCCTGGACTTTATTACATTTTGTAGTCTTCTGGGGATAGATGCATATAAGTTCTTGATATATAAAACCGGAACCTTTTCCCAGATGGTCCGAATTGCGGTTTCAAGCTGGGTGGCGGAGGTCAGTCTTTCAGGGTGACGTTGAGTTCACGTTTGATCCTGTACCAGATATTTTCTAGTATGTTAGTGTCTGGACTTTGGGCTGGACACAACATAGAGTGTAGAGCATTTCTCGCTTTGTATTCAGATACGATACGGGCTCTGTGTATAGGGGCGTTGTCGTTCTGGAAAATAAAGTATTCTGCCGGAAAATGCTTGCAAATTACTGGTTAAAGTTGCTTGTCAATTATGTCAATATAATGTTGGGCTGGACACGACATAGAGTGTAGAGCATTGCTCGCTTTGTATTCAGATACGATACGGGCTCTGTGTATAGGGGCGTTGTCGTCCTGGAAAATAAAGTATTCTGCCGGAAAATGCTTGCAAATTACTGGTCAAAGTTGCTTGTGTCAATATAATGCTGGGCATTTACATTACCAGTTGTAACCGTCAAGGTTCCAACGCCGTCATAGGTGACGCAGCCCCATATCATCAAACTCATCCTGGGGGTGGGTGGGGCGCCAAGACAGCACGGCATGTACGATTCACCTACATTTCGCCAGATAAAAGCACGCTGATCATTTCCGATCTCTACCTTGCATTCATCACTAAAAATCAATCTTTTCCAGTAAGCATTAACAGTCTTTCTTCTGTTCGACCTACACCATAAAATTCGCGTTTTCCTGTTCACCTCCCTGATGCGAATACGAATGACACATCTGTGAAACCCTTCAAACTATAATCTCCGCTGCACAGTCCTGTATGAAACAGTAGAGTACCTGTTCTGGTTAAAAAGGTGTGTAATGTCAACCAAACTCTTTCCCCGGTTTTTTTCTTACCACACGTAATAAACCGCGAGTGTCCCGTCTGCTAAGCTTTGATGGTGCGCCGCTCCGATCAGTATTTTCTACACTTCCCCTGTTACGAAATCTTTTTAAAACATCTGTAATTGTAGTCCTGGGTATGGCTAATCTTCTGGAAATTTCTCCTTGACTCACTCCTGAGTTATTTAATTTAACAATAGCCTCTTTTGTACATACACTCAATTCATTACGGGGTTTAACCATGTTTGTTTACAACAAAATACTATTTACTACAAACACAGAGTTTATTACGTCACAATATGACGTCAATATATTTGCATAATTGATAATGTAGGTCAAGTGTATGAAAATTATTCTAGAACAAAGTTATGCGATTACGGGCTTGCGCCCCTTTGCAAAGCGTAGTGGAGTTTCTGCAAACGGACCTTCACTTATGGCACCGCGCTGATCTCCGTTACCAATCGCATCTATGTTTAAAAACATTAATTAACAACAAGCGACCTTGTATTTCAATGTTTAAACAGAAATGTCTTCACTTTATTATTTTCTGTTGTGTGTGTACGCATTTTAGTTTTATCATTTATACACATTGTGTTTAGAAATGTGCATCTCCCCTTCATTCAAAAACCAATGATGATACTGAAAACTTCGCCGACACAGGTATGTCTCTTTTATGTACTTGCATTCAAGATTGATTTTCAGGGGTGGCGAAATCTCACAAATGTGTACTTGTCCACGGACAAGTGGTTTTAAGAAAACACTTGTCCGTACCAATGCACTACTTGTCCGTAGATTTTACAAATACAAATGCAAGTATTTAAAAAATGGTTTAATAAACAAAATTATGATTAAACTGCAACTTTCATGTTTAACATTTTTTTAAACCTTTACTAAGATCCGAATTTCAGAAATAAAATAGTGAAAAGTTTGTAAACTTTCGATTTCGGCTGCTTTAATTTTCGAAAAATACACATAGATATAGGATGTTTTCACTTGTCCACGGACAAGTCAACTGGAAAAAATTACTTGTCCGGAGCAACAATGGACAACACGGACAACACGGACAATTGATTTCGCCACTCCTGTTGATTTTACATACATGAATTTATCAAGAAACATGCTGCAATTCTTTTTGTATAGTATGGGCACCTACAGTTTCTATGAATCTGTTACAATTGTGTGGGCGTTGTTTTCTTAATCATGTGTATTATCAAATCGATTTAGCCCTACTAAAATGTTGTTTTAAAAAGTTACAACAACTATGTAACAAATACAGATGTACATCATATATTCTAAGCAGAATGTTTAACGCTAGCATGATGACTATACATTGTGTTGTTTTTTCAGTTATGACGTTATTTGTGAAGACCGTTAGGGAAACGTTTGAAATAAAAGTGAATAGTTCCGATCTTATCATGGAAGTGAAAACAAAAATCCAGGAAGTTAAAGACATGCAGCCGCGTTTACAGAAACTGTTCTTTCTGTCGCCAAAATCGATGAAGTTTATCGCTCTTGAGGATGAACGCTCGCTGAGCTCCTACTCCATCAAACATAAATCCACTCTTCCATTAGTTTTCGGAAATAATAGATTGCAGTATGAAGTATTCTTCTCGTAACTGTCCAGATGCATAATCAATAGCATACATGTAATAAAGCCGCGGATTGGTAGTACACACAAGCATGACAAAACTACCAAAACGAAACACGTGAAATACTATCTGCATTTGTTAAATTATTGCATTGTATAGTAATATACTAATATCCATGTATACGCGCCAGTTCTTGTAGATAGATAGGAAGGCGGCCAAGGCCCAAATAATGACTATACACCGGATCTCAAAGCAGAAATAAACATATGCAGTCTAAATATTCGTGGTCTCAAAAAGTATAAAACCGATAGTGAACTATTAACTTTTTGTTCCGCATATGATGTCATAGGATTTTGTGAGACATGGCAGACAGACAATGATAATTTCGAACAGTTTTTACCAGAGTTCTCAAACTGTGACAGTCCTCGACGTGTTCAAGCAGGGTACCGCGGCTCTGGTGGAGTAACTGTTTTTGTCAAGCGCCAGTTGATTGATCGTAAGATGATTAAGCGTATCTACAACGAATCTAATATTGTGCTTCGTGTACGTAACCCCCAAAAACTCTCCGGTATATAACAATGATATCAGCTACGGTAACGGAATTGATATCCTAGCGTCAAAGTTAACACTTATCGAATCTGACCTAGGCGATGTGCATTTTATAGTTGCGGGAGATTTAAATGCACGTGTTTGGGATATCCAGGAGTTTATTGAAAACGATACAGTTAACTACGTCTTTGGTGCCGATGTTGAATATCCAAGTGATAATTTCTCACAATCGCGAGGAAACAGTGACACTCAGGTCAATAAGTTTGGTTTTTCCCTAATAGAAATGT
>Ga0224511_10001691_pt1 | contig 13761 bp, 6 predicted proteins | sample SF_May12_sed_USG_2_FD_169988 | JGI IMG/M metagenome (GOLD analysis project Ga0224511, IMG submission 169988) | Sediment microbial communities from San Francisco Bay, California, United States - SF_May12_sed_USGS_8_1 | ecosystem: Environmental > Aquatic > Marine > Sediment | place: USA...
TGGTTGCATATGTAGGTCACGGGGTCAAAAAATAGGTTTTCAAAATGCAATTTTCAAAAATCTTCTTGTCTGAAACTACAAGGCCTAGAGCTTTCATATTTGGTATATAGCATTATCTAGAGGTCCTCTACCAAAGTGGTCACAATTTTACATTGAATTGTATAAGGAAAAGTTCAAACGACATCTTCTCTTGAACCGCTAATGGTAATTTGACCAAACTCAACAGGAATGATCCCTGGGTGGTCCCCTACCAATATTGTTTTAATGGTTCTGATTGGTTGCATATGTAGGTCACATGTTAAAAAAATAGGTTTTCAAAATGCAATTTTCAAATATTTTCTTGTCTGAAACTGTAACAAAGCCCAAAGGTTTCATATATGGTATATAGCATCATCTAGAGGTCCTCTACCAAAGTTGTTCAAATTATGCCCCGGGGGTCACAATTTTACATTGAATTATATAAGGAAAATTTCAAATGACTTCTTATCTTGAACCTCTTATGGGAATTTTACCAAACTCAACAGCAATGGCCCCTGTGTAGTCCTATACCAAAATTGTTTAAATGGTTCTGATTGGTTGCATAAGTAGGTCACTGGGTCAAAAAATAGGTTTTTAAAATGCAACTTTCAAAAATCTTGTCTGAAACTACAAGGACCAGAGCTTTCATATTTGGTATATAACATCATCTAGAGGTCCTCTACCAATATTTGGTGGACATCATTAGTGGTCCTCTGTAAATGGCTTCACCTTGACCCTTGACCTTTTCCTCAGGTGAGCGACCTAGGGCCCTTTGGGCCCTCTTGTTTCCAAATGTGACACATTACACAACAATTTGGGTGACTTAAACTCTGTAAAAACAGCAGCTAGTCTTTATGTTTTTGATTTGATTGGCCTGTTTTGGGAATCACCCAGAGGGAACCCTGTTTAAGATTAGGAAGCAGAGCAATTGTATGTGTGTTGTTATAGGTAAAACCAATCAATATTAATATCAGCCTAATTATAATGCTTAAATATTACAATGTGTTTTATTACTAAATAAAATATCACATAATTGTAATCAGTGATAATTCTTCGTTTCAAAACAATGGGATAAAAAAGTGCACATGTTGGAAAACAATGAGTTTTTGGGAAAACAATGGGTTTTTCTGAGAAAACAATGTTTTTTTTTCAAGCAATGTTTTTGACACGACTTCACACATGATTTATTTCTTTTCATAACACAATCCCTCATATAAGTCACAGTCTTATAGGCCATGTTATTCAAGAACTTTGATAAATTCTCCTCTTCTCCACTCTGAAATTACTGCTTTTTAGTTGTCGAAAATCATTGCGTTTTTTAGCACACATATTTTGAAAATGTGCATTTTTTCTCAGAAATGTGCGTGAAAAACGCAAAACGCAGACCAAAAATTATCACTGATTGTAATCAAATTTTAAATCGGGGTCAGAATAAGATGATAAATTAGAAACAAAATAATTTCTAGCCCAATATTTATCTTGTGTTATTTTTTGTATATGTGTTTGTTCTTCTGTTTTAGCTTGTGCCTGGTGGAGAGGGACCAGAGTCTTGAGCATCCATTGCCATGGAAATACAGCAAATAGTGAAATAGTGGGTACCATAATGATGGTGCCATGCGCAGAACCAAAGTTCTGTTAGTCCAACCTAATCTCAACCAGTTTTTGATAAAATAATTGTTAAGAAGTAATGCTTTAAAAGAAGCAAACATTTTTGGTCATTTGTATTCTGACAGTACTTGACTTGTATTTTAAAATATTTCGTTGTTAAGATATTGGCATTTTCCTTTGCTGATGGTCCGTATAGAAAAGTTCCTCATTTACATTCATAATAAGGTGTTTAAAATTGAGATGAGTTAAAGTTTATAGAATGTGTCATTTATATATATGTAATATAATTATCTTTTTTCCGAATTGTCACTTCTAAAGACTCTTTAACATCATGGTATTTTATTCATCATATTTCATAGTTTATGTTAAGAAGGCTGATTTCAATTTACTAATAGCATTTGAACGGTTTTGTCATCATGACTCGAGTGTTTTAATGTCTTTTTGTAAATAAATGATACACAAATAAAGAATGTATTTTCGTTCTACATGTTTTTAATTATGGTTGCGGGCAGTGTCCAGTTTTCATTACATTCGCATAAAATTCCACCTAAATCATAAGTATATCCTCATAAATGATAAAACTGCAATACGATTTAGATTTGATTTCATCGAAACACTGGGATGTAACTGGAAATACATTCGCGAATATTTAAAATCCTAGCCGTTTGTAAAAGCTTTCGGGATCGATCAGTTTCAAATGGAGTTAACTCATTCGCATACGGAAACATTCGGGAATGCTATTTTTAGAAACATATTGAGTTGAACTGGTATTGGTAATATGAAATCTGAACTGACCATTTACGGAAATAATCGAAGGGCTTCGCGCCAAATTATAAATCTTATTTGACTATCCTGGTCAAATAAGAAAATGGATTTTTGGAATGGCCAGAAATGTTACGGAATGAGTTACTCAGTTGACAAACTGTGTCAATATTAGTTAAATTATGCATTTAATAATAATATGTTTATTTGACAATATATTTAGATGAATTTGGCCAGTAATAAATCTTTAAAACTTGCTGGCAATGGAAATTGTCATATTATCTTGCACAAGTTCAACCTACAGATAAAACATTTAACTTCTATACCAAGAATGTTTAAGTTGAGAAAGGGGCATAACTTGGTCACAATCATGCCGGAGTTGTCTTACTTGGTATGTGTCCGGAGATGTTGATGCTGAGCATATGGATCAAGTTTCTATGTGAAGCTTTAATATCTGACTTACAATAGGGGTGTATTTCACATTTAGATTCGTTGTATCTTAAGTACTTCGAGAAAGTGTTCTATTTCACATGTGTGAGATGAAATACTGTAAACAAGAAATGGACGCTGATGCTGGTGTTTAGCCTACAAGGTAACAAACACAGATTTAACTTGCACATTTTATTTGTATGACAGATGTAATCTACCTTGCTAACACTAGACATTGAATGAGATGAAATCTGATCACATGATGTAATAAGAAATACCAGCTACACATACACGAGTGAAGAAAAATTAATTTTTTTTGTATAAAAACACATAACGCGTTTACATTCCTTTTAGCATGCTTTGCCTAAAAAATAACAACAATTTAGTTGTGTTGCAAACTTAGCCTTTGACAAAATAAAATACCCACAACTTGTGCCAAGTTGGTAGCTTCCAGTTAAATTATTGTCACACTCAAAGAATGTCGAATCATTTTCTCACTTTTCAGTTATTTCTAACTTTCAACTGTTCTTCATTGAACAGACCAATTGTTACTGCGATGCAAGAGGTCAATATATGCTTGATCAACAATATATAGTTACTGACTTCTAGCACGGGGTTGTCATGCTTTACATCTATTTCTTACTTAATGTAAGTTAAAGTTAACAAAACAAGCAATGCATTTCAAATACAGCTAATATTGCTTAACATGGATGTTAGAGGTAAGATAATCAACCCATTATTTAATAAATGACTCCCATTATTTCACAAAAGAAAATGTTCACATCAGAAATGTTCACAATAAAAAACGCTTGCATTATATTCACATGTGAATTAAGTTTACATAATTTGACCTCATCATAGTAATCATGTTGCAATGTTATAGTAACATTAATAATTAAACTTGCGTAAAAAGTCGGTGGCAATACAGGGCCACCTATCAACGTTGATCGAGAGCCCTGACAGCTATTATTTGCAACTTTAGAAATAATGTGTATTAATTTCCCTTTCATCAGTTTAATTAACAAAATCTTAATAATGAATAGATTATCTCGCGTCTGAATTTTGTTTACACAAATCTAATAACTTATGGTTTTTTTTCATAAGAAAAAATTAGTTAAAAAAACTATCATCCCCCAAAAATACATGATTTTACAACAATATACTTAAAGAGACATTAAAAGAAGTATGATAAGATTTGTACATGATTATACATAGTTTACTCTGCTTATAAAAGAAGACTAACACAATAAGTACACGTATACTACTGGATCTAAACTATTTTAAAGCACCAAAGACAATTTATTATAAGAAATATGATGGTACACATTATAAACTTACATAATACGATGAGAAATGTTGCATGCTTAAAATTTAAAAGTAAAACAATAGTTCTTTTTAACTTTAAACTTACTAAAATACATTAAAAACAAATACAGTAATTGTTTGCTTTTAGTTACATGAATGTGTCTATTTCTAATTCAATGTAATATACAGTCATGTATTATTTGTTAAGAATGATTAGCAGATTATTTCTTTATTTATTAACCTTAAAAATACCCAGGTTTACATTTGATTTAAAACTGTTATTGACAAACAACATTAAAAGCCTTCATGAAGTAAACCATCTGTATAAATAAACCAGAAAATATATGTGCACTTGCAAAAATAAACAATAAGTAAACAATATATTCAGAGGTAAAGAATTCAAATCTCACATTTTTGTAACTCATCAATATTAATAGTAATTATGACAGTTAATAGGTAATCAATTAATAACTGTATATGCATGAAGAAAGACGATAAACACAATGACATAGTTCACCATACAACAGTTATTAACTACATCATGATACACAAAGATGTCATTTAAATTATGTATCCTGTCGGATAGGACACAATGAAACAACATCTCACATAGAATGAACCGGTCAACAATTAAATAAGGTTGAAAACATAGCCATGTAGGTTGTAACAATGAATGAATATTGATTATATGTTTATATGTATATATTTAGCAAGCACATTTTTAAAACACATCTTATATAAGCGTGGTTTTAACAATAAAATCTTTCTAAATTCTCAATACACATTTACTGTCAAAGACAATTATAACACATCTAAATAAAATAATGTATTATGGTATTTTTGTACACGTGTATAAATGTAAATTTTCCAATAATTTGTAATTGTTGAAATCAGTATTATATTTTAACGAAGCTTTATGTAAATAAATATAGCTTATTTTGTATTAAATTAATTGCAAATACTTTGAAGATTTTCATAAGTCTGCTAAATTCATATTATAGTTATTATCAAATAAATATAAATGAATTTTAAATAATAAACAGTATTATTCTGAGTTCTAGCAAAAGTCACAAACTATAAAATAGCATGCTATTGTTACCCAAACAAAATGTATCATTCTTGTGTTATAAAGTTTTGAAATTGCCAACTCCATTACAAGACCCCAAGCTGATGCCTTGATCACTTACTAAGTACATTGTAGTATGAAGCTGGGAAATGTGTCACTAAGGGTAAATTAGGGTTCATAAAACAGTTGTTCAAAGCAGAAAGTTATGAACATAGGGGACGTTTTACTAACATACTTAAGTATACTAAGGAAGGATTTACGCCAATTTTTAGCGCAACTCTAAGTTATGGAAATAGAGTGTTTCACCATAAGAAAACTGGGGTAACTTTTCCCATAAGTTTAGGCAAGCACAGACCGTCCATAACTTTTCACATACATGTAGCGTAAATATGGCTGCCGCTCTTAACATAACTTTATGGAAATGTTAGTGAAACAGTACCATGCCCTTAACGCATGGTTACTCATAATTTGCATTTTCAAGTGTTAACAATCTAAACTATTCTTGTGCATTACAGACACCAGATTTAAATAAGGTAAGAATAAACCAATAAATATTGAATATGTTACTTATTGTATAAAAACTCTTAAAATAACCCTGACTGTTTCTTTTTTAAGTATTAGAAATGATTTATCTCCATAACACTTATTCAAAACCTTAAAATATAAACCAATGGAAATATTACAATATTTTAGCCAATGGAAATCATGTTTGCATAATGAAGTGCCCTCATTTACCAGCGTTTCTACTGTTCTGGTCTTTTAATACTGGCAGCACTACTGCGGCGTCTTTTCCTGTGGAAAAGATTGTAATGTCTTTATAATAATTTTGAAATTAGAAAACCACTACAAAAGCACACTCGTATCATTAAATACAATGCAAAGAAATGTTGAACACCTAAAAGCTGAACCCCAATGTGACATATATTATTGCAGAATAATAGCTTGCAAGATATGTTATAATTGCAAGAACATAGGCTGTATATTGTTACAACATTTAACAATTATTTTATATATTCAGTTCAGAGTTTTGGGGGAAAATCTAGAGTTGGAAATGAAGATTTTTAACACCATAAACCCATTTAACTAGTAATTATTCAATCACACACAAGTAGAACTGGCAAAAAATGTCATACATGTGTATTAGCAAGAATAGAAAACAATCAAGAACAGTGACTTATTTCAATTATACGGTAGAATGAAATGATTCACAAAGTAAGTTAAAAAAATACACTAATAAATGTGAATGTATTGTTGATTACACAAAGATATATAAACACATTTAACTGAGAAAAAATGAAATATGTTATAATTTCTGTCATGAACGAGCCATGTTTTTGTATCTAGTCATATGCCTTACGAGTCACAATAAGCTTTTACCAGTACTAGTCAGATTGTTTGGAAGTGAGATTGTTAACTATTCCAGTGGAACTCTGGGAATATAAAAGCAGCCAATTGCTAAAATGCGTGTGTGTCAATAAATGCAACTTGCAACTTATTTGTTTACTTGAATGTAACAACTGTTTTACATAGAATTGACCTACTTTGGGTTCAGTTTCAGATATATGCTGTCTACACATGCAATTGTAATAATGAACCAGTTTTGATAAACTGGCATAACAAGGAAGTTTGACTAGCAAGTTGCTACAATAAAATGTGTTTAGAAATTTAAACATGGAATTAGAAAAGAAGAAATTGAAGCAGATAACCAAATGACCAAATAATGACTGATTGCGAAGTACTTGTAACTGACAACTTCATGCTACAGTGTACAATGATTTGGTATGATAATGATAATTGTTTGCCAACATGAAGTCAATGTTGTAATGCAAAATGCTTGTGTACTACCTTAAAACTCCTGTAAAGTCATTGCCATGGCAACCAAAAGGTCATGCACAAAGCCATTTGAATACCAATGTAACAAAACCTCAGATTTTGCCCAAAATGGAAACCACTTAGTTTGTAGCAAAACAGGAACAAGGTTGATAACAATACCTTCAATCAAAATAATATCCAATAAATAATCTTGAACACACAATAATATGCAATATACATGTAACATCCATCTTTATCTAACAAGAAGGCCCTGAGGGCCCTCAGTCGCTCACCTAGACTACTTATCCAGGCATGTATCGTGATCATTCCTGATTGTTTTAGAAAATGAGACAAAAGTGTTTAGGAGAAGTCATTTGAAGATTTTCCTTTATAATTCAATGTAAACCTGTAGCCCCAAAGGTGGGGCTAATTTTGACCTCATGGGCATTATTTTAATAACTAAGCTTGAATAATTTTGTTACAGGACAATGGATAAAGACGGGTCACAATAGCTCGCCCTAAGCATTTTATGCATAGGTGAGCTTAATATAGCTACAAGCTATGGGGAGGTAATTAAAGCTGACTGGTAACAAAATACAAAATGGATTTCACAGAAGTGTACTCTCTGTGTTATAACATGTTAACATACATATATGTGTTATAATCATGCAGTATAACAAGTTTTATTGTGTTATAACATAATAACTAATACCCCCACATTATAACAAGCTGTTGTTTTTTATTCTCGTGTTTAAACATATGATTTCTCGTGTGTCATAACATGTTTGAAAGTTGACTCTTGGGCCCCTTAGACGTGCGTGATGTCCCACATTTACGCTTCAGTGTCGTCCCCGTCATGGCCCTTTAGTCGCAGACGAGCAAAGTCTTCAAAGATGAAATCATCGTCACGGAAATCATAGCCCTCCTCACTGAAAAAAGGGATTTTTTTATTATTCACAACTAAAACAAATAAATATACATGTATGTTCTTTTGTAAATAATCTTAATTCAACATAGTAACAGGATGACCACCTTTAGTACAATTGTGTTATACACATTTTTTTATTGCTGAACAACTGAAAGTGTATGTTTTTGTGAATATCCTAGATCTACAAACTTACAAATAAAACATTATAACTGTGTAAAAAGTCTTAACAAATCATCTGATTTTTTTAAACATAGACAGAGTACAACAAATAATAATAATGATATTTGAACTTTATTTTCAGTGAAGTATTTATAGATATATGTGCGCACATACAAACTGTATAGAACACTGAAAATAACTTTATCATGAGGGAAAAGGATAATATGTCTTGAAGCTGACTAATATATAATTTAATGGCACAAACCTACAAGTAATAACATATAGTATGTATAATTTTAAATATTGACACTTGTTTTACTTGTACCTTATTTAACAAAATCCTTGTTGTTGTTTTTTGTTTATGCATGTGTTCAAATTTGACAAAAAATATGTTAAATTTTGTTGATATCAGTCATACCATGTATCCAGCAATAAGCATAATAAAATATTGTAGTAAGAAGGTAAAGAAGCAAATGTTATAAACATGGTCTATTTGAGGGTTTTTTTTTTCTCATTAGAATACCTTAGTTTAATTAACACAGTTGATGTTAAGCCACACTGACGGGTTACTGGTTAAAACATTGTCTATGCTTTTATTCTACATCTTAATAAAAATTTCAATTTTTGGACAATGAGCCACGAAACAAATAGCTATTCGAAAAAACACAGGGTAGGCTTTAAATTTATTGATCTGACCAGTTAAAAATGCATCAGTAATAGGCTAGAAGAAAATCATATTGATTCACGATTATCTCCCACTCAACCACACACAGAGTTCACATTTAAACTGACCAAAATCCTTAGTACACAAGGTGAAATCAGGAAAGCAGATCAACACAGAGAGGCCTAGCCATCTGCACTTCAGAACACAGCCTTCTCCACAAATAATTATGACAGCAATTAAATTGAAGTCAACCTTTCACATCACATTGATGACCAGATTTTTTTTGTTAGTCAGCATTGTTACAATCGCTCTGAATAACATGTAGTCTATTTCGAAACCATAATGAAGCAGATTTCTACATACATCTTCTTTGGTTCTATACACCATAATTCTCTGCAATTATCGAGCTAAAACCAAATAAACACTTTCGAAACCGTCATTTTAAAGCATAATTTATGAATTGTTTAACTCTGAAAAAACAATTCTCATATGAGAATTTAAACCTCCCCATCCCACCCACCAACAAAAACAACAACAACAAACACAATGTACAAAGCATATAATTATGAGAATCAAAAAAAGAACGAGACATTTCAATGACCGTCATGATATGACCCCAGTCTGCGCGTTAATTATTTTTCAACTATAGCCCTTCGGGCTATTTAAATAAAAAATTCCATAGCCCGAAGGAAATTGTAATAGCCCAAACTTTTTGTTGTTGTCATAGTTCATACAAATCATATTGGAAATGAGCTACCTTGCATACAATTCCAATCGACCAACCGGCCTTTTACTCGACTCGGGCTTCGGGCTTATAGACTTATTCGCAGACTGTGTTTGCGTTTAGGAAATATGTATATATTAACTGGCTGCTGAGCTAATCAGAATTTAAAAGAGTAAAAAATCAATCACAAACCCAAAAGGTCAAAACATACTTGGCATCCTGGAAATGTGTCCAGTTAAATGACCCCTATGATATGACCTACTCAGCATTGGCAAGGACATACAAAAAAAACAGACCCAAAAAAAAGAACATACTTAGTATCCAACTGTATAAGGTTAGCGTCGACGGGTTGGTCGTTGCCTTCGCCGGCAGGTTTACTGATAGAGAGGGACCGTGATGGGGGCGGACTCTCGGGAGGCTTAGGGTGTGTCAACGTAAACGGTAGCTCCACTGACAGGTCCCTGCAATGGAGAAACAGCATAATTTCAAACTGGCCTCATCTGAGTTTCTTACCCAAGGACAGTCATTATTTTCACCAACATCTGTAGGAGTTATTTGACATTTGCCCTTATATTCTAGCAACTACAATTTTAAGAAAATTTAAGTCTATATATTATTTATATTTATGTCTGGGTGTGCTCTGTTGGCTCTAAACATATATTTAGACATCGAGGTGAAAGTAGAAAATATAAATTCATAAGAAAAACTTTAATAATAAGAAAATACAACAATACAGAATAAAAAACAAAATCAGCTCAAACTTACCCAGACCCGAATCCCAAAATGAGTCTGACCTTGACCTTGTATGAGACAACAATGCCCAAATTCTCCTTCTGTATGCTGTCCGGAACGCTGTTACCCAGGAAACATTGGTGTTAATAATCAACATATTTTTATGTGGACAAAAAAGTGAGTTTTTTTGCTCTATGATAGACAACACAGTACTGATGTAAAGTTTGAAATGAGGAAGGCAGTGAGAGTTGTTCCCCTTTTGCTATAAGAAAATATCAAAATAAATGTGTGTCATGCCTTTTTCAATACATGTATATTGAACAGAACAATATTGGGTAGAAATGCGACACAAACACGCTCAATGAAAGCATTGTTGCAAAATTATCTAATAATACCCCTGTCACTGACACAAAGTCATTGACATTTTAGATTAGTTATTTTATGTTTTCATTAAACTTTTCATGAGTAATTTCATTTAAGTCTTAAATTATCAATGTTCATGACTTACGCCTGCCTTATAAAGTCAGAATTGACTTTTGGCAGTATAAAGTTTAAGTTGAATTTCATGGTAACCTATATTAATATGTTTGTATCACTGTGCGAGAAATGTGTCATTCACATTACACCTCATTCATATCTTGAATGTTTCATTTCAATCTCATAAGAAATGAGGTAGGCCCTAGAAGTTTTCACCACAACATTATTATTTCCTAACAAACCAATAGCCAACTGTCTGACAGAGTGACTCTCAAATTTTGTTGAGGTAGGTTTATTGTTTTTTTATATAACCTTTCTCCCTGTAGCCAGTTACAGAAGCTGCTAAGAGAAATAATGTGACTTAAAGTTTTTGTTGAAAATCAGGAAGTCACAACTCTCTAATACCTATGCTGTGTGGGTGTTCACCATTAACAAAAAGTAGATGACAGAAAAGTGGCACTAACAGACTAATAAAATCTGACAAAGGTTTTAAACTGTCAGAGGTTATTCAATATGCAGTTTCCTTTTCTGCAGGAAATGTTCAAAACATTGGAAAGTTGGATTCTTTTCAAATAACTTCTGTCTAAATGGATGAAAAATGAGTCCTTCATTTGTTGCAATTTCCGTTCTATGAATGAAAGCGAAGTTCATGATGTTTGCTGGCAAAAACATGAGGCATGGTTCAGATTCCCTTGGCCAAATGTTGCGTTTATAGAATGGCTAGCTTATAGAAGATTTATCTTTTTTCAAAGTATCACTCCCACCTTTCAACTACACTTAGTTTATATAAATAGTAATTTTACCAAATATTCTTACAAATATTGGCTTGCATATCAATACAGAAGGGCATATCCATCCAGGCGCGTAGCTAGCCTATAAAGAATGTGGATTCAAAATAATCTAGGGGGTCAGGGGGCATGCCTCCCCCCCCCCCTTGAAAATTTTGAAATAAATGGTGCAATTTGGTGCGTTTTGGGGCCTCCGGAGAGCTTTCTTGACCAACTGAAGAGCTGCAAAGGCCGACAACTTTTCAAAAAATACTACGGTATGGTGTACGATTTAGGCTGTATGATTTATAAAGTATTCAGTGTGGTAATTATCAGATCTGGCGAACGCGGCTGAATTTCAAACCACATTTTTTTACTAAAAAAATTGTTTTGTCAAAATAATGTGGATTCAGCTGCGTACTCGCGTATAGGCAGCTACGCGCCTGTATCCATCTGTTATTCAGTAAACTGCCTTCTTCACACAAATTTCATAGCAGAGATTAACAAAGTTCACAAAGTTTTAAAACACAAACAAATAAGCAGGTACCATACTATTACTTACATTGTTGAAGAGGCAAGATTTGTATCCTCATGTTTAAGTTTTCCATCAAGGGCAAGACCTCTCTTGTCCCGGTTGTTTGAAAGAAGAGGGACTAAGTGAAACACCTTGCAGAATCCCGTTTGACTAGGCTGAATGGGGAACCCCTCCCTGGATAAAAATAGAAAAGCTATAAATAAACAATGGGGTTCCTAGTGATATATATCTTTTAAGAACAATAATTATAAAATATATAAATTAAAATATTTAGCTGTTGGAAATCCATATTCATTTCCAAAGGGACTATTTATTTTGCCCACTGAGCCATGAAATGACACAAGCTATGCAAAAAAATAATGCTTTAGACTTATCAAGCAATTATACTAAAAACAGAACTATTAAAAGCTACAACTTATGACACTGGATATGGATAAGAATTTTATTTTTCATAATTTATTCAACAAAATACCACAATTTGTTATGATTCTTTTAAGTTCATATTTTAAACAGACTGTTATAATACATTAACTGGCAAAATAGTTATAAATATACTAAGTAACAGTTTGAATATATGAATAATTGTTACAGACAATAGATAACTTATTAAAATACAAACCATACAGGTTAAAGAATCATATATGATACTTTCACAATGCTCTTTTTTAACAACATACACATATATAAAGAATCAGTGGTTTAGACTAAAAGATATGTAATATCTAAACACAACGTTCTTAAAAGAATTTAACTTCAACAAAATTATTTTTTTTTACTTATTATTCTACAGAGAAAACAACACAGAAGACCAGAAAATTCTAAATTTCAGTGAAAACAGAATTGTAGAAAAAGTGCTTGACTTACTCGCTCTCTAAATCTGCTACCGTACATTTATACTGGGCAGATGAAAACAAACAAATATCAGCAAACTGGCGAACTGCGGAGAGAAACAGAAAATAATTCTAAATGAATACAAGGGGATAATGGACAACAAAACGTGTCACACAGGGAAATAGACTTTATCTGGAACTTGACAAGTCTAGAAAAAACTAAATTTAATACTCCTGGGACAAAAAGCTGCCTCTTTTATGCATTACCTATGTAAAGGTAGTTGATATTATATGTAATTTTTAAGTCATATTTATACATTTGTAGGTCCTCTTGGCTTTTAAGACGTTTTTTCCAGACTCCTGCAAAATTCCAGAACAAGTCTATTTATTGTAACATAAAAATGTAGGTTAAATGGAATGGCCATTTAATACTCTGTAACAATAATAAAAATTATGAATGTATAGATCATTAAAGTGCATACAACTAGGTACCATATTTTGTGCATAAGTGTGTGTACATTGTTTGGCATTTTCAATGAAATGGACATTATCATGCACACCCCTGGGAAGAAATCTGTCATATATGGGATATACCTTCGGAATGACAATATGACATTGTGATTCTTTGGGTATATTTATGTGTTAGAAAGTAAGGTAATTAAATATCGAACATTCCTAGGGCAAATAACTTTGTGATGCTTTATTTAGAAATAAGGGAAAAAACAACAATTATAATCCATAACAAAATGCATCTCTGTTGCGCATTTTTGGCATAAGCTTTTTGATATTTTGGAGAACATAACTCTGTGATGCATTATTTGGAAACAAGGTTATGATGGCATTTGGGGGCATAACTTTGTGTTGCATTATTTGGCCAAAAACAATATAAAAGTCTTTGGCAATATATGTCCTGCATTATTTGGCCGAATGATATAAAAAAATTGG
>Ga0224511_10001692_pt1 | contig 13759 bp, 4 predicted proteins | sample SF_May12_sed_USG_2_FD_169988 | JGI IMG/M metagenome (GOLD analysis project Ga0224511, IMG submission 169988) | Sediment microbial communities from San Francisco Bay, California, United States - SF_May12_sed_USGS_8_1 | ecosystem: Environmental > Aquatic > Marine > Sediment | place: USA...
ATTGCCTTGGCGCTATTGATGGCAAACATGTTTCTATTAAGAAACCAGTAGGCTCAGGATCATTTTACTTTAACTACAAGAAGTTCTTTAGTATTGTTTTGATGGCTGTAGTGAACGCTAAGTACGAGTTTTTGATGGTAGATGTTGGCATCAATGGACGGGTTTCGGAACGAGGAGTTATCAACCAAACTGAATTCGGTCGACGCATTAATGGACATCAACTACATTTACCACGCCCAGAAGTTCTCGAAGAAGGTGATTCAGTGCCTTTGCCCTATGTATTTGTTGGCGATGATGCATTTGCAATGACGGAAAACTTACCGAAGCCTTACAGTGAAAATCATAGCAAACTTGACCAACGTGTGTTTAATTAACGTTTGCGCAGAGCACGTAGGGTTTTGAAAATGCCTTTGGTATTTTGGCAGCCGGATTTGGAGTTTTACAAAAACCGATACTTCTCTGTCCAGAAAAAGCTCAGACTGTTACTTTAGCATGTTGCTATCTGCACAACTTTCAGAGACAAAAATCAAGCACGTATCTTGCATGTGGCAATGCGGATTGGGAAGATGTTGACAGATTGGTCACGACTGCGAATGGAGAGCATCCCAAAAAGAACTAGCCAGGCTGTTCACAACCAGCCAGAAAAAATATGACTAGTAGAGCAAATCAAACACCAGTTATGTTTCAGAAATATTTTTGTACCCGACAAGTTGTTCCATGGCAACAGAACCATATTTGAATTGGAAAACGGATCCATGCAGTTGATATTAAATGCATTTACTGCCATACACTAAAATAAACTAAGAGATGTTCCTTTATCACCATGCTTATAAGTGTAAGGGGTCAAGATTAGTTTAAATATGTTGTATTGCTGAATAAAATGTATCGGTATCGTCTCTGTTTTTGTCAACCATCTAGGCTGAGTCGATTCTTATATACAATTTGTATGCGAGTTGTTTAACTAGCTGAAGTAGTACGTACAAGTATGCATTTGTGAAGCTGGGGTAGTAATTTTAAAACAAACATGAGCCATTGCTTTGTCAATCTTTGCATTTGTAGAGTTCTGACTGTGATTGAGTAGAACTATAGCTTTTATTTCGAGCCACATAAATAAAACAGATCTAACATCACTCTAGTAATAAATAAGGATCAAACGCAGACTCAAAAATGTTATTGGCACACGCTCATATCTTTTCATATAGCTGTGAGTTCTGAAGTTCTCAACGAGCAACGTAGGTAGCATATACATTTAAGACATATTCAAAGAAGGGCACCAGGACAAAACGGCCCGTTTAAAAGCAAACACTTACAACAGCACAAAACACGCAGAACAGATGTTTATGGATAATAAATATTTATTGAAATTATTTCTCCAAGAAATGTTGAGGTACCGCCTTGGTACTGTCAATGACTTACATTGGGGATTTAAACCAGTTTTAACCTGTTTAGTAAACCTCACACAGTCACACGTAACATTTATTGGAGAAGTTAAATAAAATGAAATGCATTTACTCTTTCTACTCTTAGCCACTTATTATATGAACAAATAACTTACAAGTTCGCTGGTATTATCATCGGGAATGGACCCTTCGGTTTGAGATTCAAGCGAGCTGCGTGATGGAGCTTGTGTTTGTTTGATCGCGCAGAAACATCATCGCATCGTAATACCACAGGCTGGATACGTACACGTCTTCAATTCCAGCAACAAATCTTTCTGAGTCAATTACTTTCTTGAGTTATTTTTGAAAATTTGTTCGAAGAGCATTCAACTTCTTCTTTACATCTTCCTTTGTGGCGTCTTCATATCGCTCCCTATACTTTTCAAGGAGAGTATTATAAGCGGCCTCTATGGATTACCTTTAGGGTCTTTATTGTATGACCCTGTATCATACTCAAACTTTCAGTATCATGCTGAAACATTCAGTATCATACAAATCATTTAGCATGATACAGGGTCATACAAATTGAATGTTCAGTATCATGCTGTTTCATACTTAAACATAATTTAGACCTTTTGGTGCGTAAGTGTACGACCCTAAATGTTTTAATATGATACTGAATGTTTGAGTATGATACTGAATGTTTTAGTATGATACAGGGTCATACAATAAAGACTCTTATAGTTTGAGCATGATACTCAATGATACTCAATAATAAATGCATCACCCAGGGTCATGCTTATTCCGATTGGTCCCGTTCAGCATGATACTGAAAGTTTGTGTATAATAATACCAAGAAGCATACGCCGATGTTAATGTGACTGGAATAGCTATACTTATCTGCGAATAGAAGAGCTAAACACCACCGCGGTTATACCATATAGTTTGCTTAGTCTCCGCAGTGTCCGCACACTTGTGTACTTAACAGTGTAGTGTCATGCGTGTGATCTTCGGATTTAACTACATGTTGCTGTGTCTGTGCGGCTGCGAACACTGCCAAAGGGATTAGCAACATGGACGACGCCAAGTTCACTGTCTAGTTCAATTCGTATGGAGAGTTTGCGTAAAATATGTGTAGCCGTTTACTCTACCGACCCGGGCTTGTGGTTTTTACCTTACACGTGTTCAGTGTTTCTGTGTATTTTATTGTTAAGTTGTAATTATAATAAGATAATATGAATTATGTTAATGTTCGTTAAATAAACATGAAAAACAATATAAAAATTAAACTGATGAAAGGGAAAGCCCTCAGGAAGTATAGCCTGCACGAGAAAACAGCAGGCTCGGATTTATTGAAGCCGTTCATCAGTAGTAATAAAAACAAAATACTTTACTGATGGACAACTTTTTTTCGGCCTCATTGGCAGCTATATGTATACAACACGGTTTCCCTTTTGTATAAGTCGTACATTAACGAACTCTAAGATATGGTGTGTACCGCACCACACTGTGTGTTCCGTTTGATTTATAACCGTTTTCAAAAGGTATTAGGTTAAATCACGGGGATCTGTTCACCTGTGTTCACCAGTAGCAGAACTCAGAAAGCGAATGGCTGCTTACTCACCATGATCCATGTGTGAAGGTCAACTGAACGAAACTTAGCCTTTGTCTAGTATCAATTATAACGGAGTCAAACATGCGCTTAAACCATTCGCCAACGAACTACCAGTCCGGTAATCTGCTCACTGAGCTAACCGGTACACATTGCATACATAGACCGGTAATCGACATACTGAGCTAACATATACATATTGCATTCATAGTCCGGTAATATACACACTAAGATAACTGATACATATTGCATCAATAGTCCGGTAATCGACATACTGAGCTAACCGATATGCATTGCATTCATAGTACGGAAATCGACACACTGAGCTAACCGATACATATCGCATCCATAGTCCGGTAATCGACACACTGAGCTAACCGATATGCATTGCATTCATAGTACGGTAATCGACACACTGAGCTAACCGATACATATTGCATTCATAGTCCGGTAATCGACACACTGAGCTAACCGATACATATTGCATTCATAGCCCGGTAATCGACACACTGAGCTAACCGATACATATTGCATTCGTAGTACGGCAATCGACACACTGAGCTTACCGATACATATTGCATTCATAGTCCGGTAATCGACACACTGAGCTAACCGATACATATTGTATTCGTAGTACGGCAATCGACACACTAACCAAACCGATATATATTGCAGGCATAGTCCGGTAATCCACACATTAAGCTAACCGGTACACATTGCATTCATAGTCCGGTAATCGACACACTGAGCTAACCGGTACATATTGCATTCATAGTCCGGTAATCGACACACTGAGCTAACCGATACATATTGCATTCATAGTCCGGTAATCGACACACTGAGCTAACCGATACATATTGCATTCATAGTCCGGTAATCGACACACTGAGCTAACCGATACATATTGCATTCGTAGTACGGCAATCGACACACTAAGCTAACCGATATATATTGCATTCATAGTCCGGTAATCCACACATTAAGCTAACCGGTACACATTGCATTCATAGTCCTGTAATCGACACACTGAGCTAACCGGTACACATTGCATTCATAGTCCGGTAATCGACACACTGAGCTAACCGGTACATATTGCATTTATAGTCCGATAATCAACACTCTAAGCTAATCGGTACATATTGCATTCATAGTACAGTAATCCACCCACTGAGCTAACCGGTACATATTGCATTCATAGTCCGGTAATCGACACACTAAGCTAACCAGTACACATTGCATTCGAAGTACGGTAATCCACCCACTGAGCTAACCGATACATATTGCATTCATAGTACGGCAATCCACACACTAAGCTAACCGGTACACATTGCATTCATAGTCCGGTAATCTACACACTGAGCTAACCGGTACGAATTGCATTCATAGTACGGTAATCGGCACACTGAGCTAACCGGTACATATTGCATTCATAGTCCGGTAATCCACACACTAAGCTAACCGGTACATATTGCATTCATAGTACAGTAATCCACCCACTGAGCTAACCGGTACATATTGCATTCATAGTCCGGTAATCGACACACTAAGCTAACCGGTACACATTGCATTCGAAGTACGGTAATCCACCCACTGAGCTAACCGATACATATTGCATTCATAGTACGGCAATCCACACACTAAGCTAACCGGTACACATTGCATTCATAGTCCGGTAATCTACACACTGCGCTAACCGATACATATTGCATTCATAGTACGGTAATCCGCACACTGAGCTAACCATTGCATTCATTGTTCGTAACTTCGTACCTCAGCACACTAAAATGAAGAATAATGCGTAATAGGATAGATACAAAATTATTAAGCGGCTTCCTTTCTGTAAAAGCTTTGACTAATTCACTGAGTTCGTCTACACCCTAGAGATTAAGCTCAGTTTGCCATCAAAATGTTTAAAATGTTGTTGGAATTCTTCTATTATTCATGTGCCGTACAATGACAGAATTGTTTTAAATGCCAGTTTGTCTTAACGAAGTATAATGTTGTTTGTATATTTACATCCAATATGGTAGATATAAACCTAAATAGCTGACTTTGGTGTTTCTCCAACAAATGTATGTCTTATTATAACCGAAATTTTGATTCGTTTATGGCGATTATTTCAGTAATACAGCGACTTCATAAGTTTGCTATTTATTGCATAAAAATGACATTATAAAACGGTCGTTTTTTATTTCGTTGGAATTTGGAATAAATTAGTATTATTAATTAATGTTGAGGTATACATCACGTATTCAACATGTAAATGTGTACTGTGTTAGCATTAAGTGACCACAATTGTTTTGTAATTTAATGTGTAAGTCAAGTCATGCATTCAATGTGGACGCGCAGTCAGTTATAATTGTATGTTTTAATATAATTGTTTTATACAAAATCAAGAATCTACTTGGACCTACTGACCAAGCAAGAAAGAGAAATCCATTATTTTTTTGTTGAGCGCATAAAGGCATTTACAATAAATACCATACAATTCATCTAATAATCCAGATATTATAGTGTAGGATGCAGATATATTATTGACTCATTAGTTAAGTTCCTTTTATTATGCATTAGGTTCTTTCATTTGTATTTATTGTCAATTGTATATGCCGCACTCGGATCTGGGAAAGTCACAGAACAACATCATTTGTTTATCATTTATTCATCTCACATACACCAGGGCCAAAACAAATCATCTTGTGTTTGGGGCAACGGTCTTAACAACTTAAGGTAGGGTCGACTCTGTTTTTTAAGAATTAAAACCTCAATTATAAAGACCTCACCGACAAAACACGATATTTTTGTTAAAAAGTCTAGGGACGGCCGGTTCCGATAAGTAGGGTCGGGTAGCCCGAAACACAGGATTGTTTTAGGCCCAAGACAGAAAAGCGCTGCATCAAACACATGTATACACGAATATACCATACTTTGCAATCAATCCTAAAGTGCTGTATTTTTCCATGTACAATTTTCATGCATTTAATGAACATGTACTAATCAAGATGTGTGATTACATGTAACACTATATAATATGCAATGACATGGAATGCAAACACTTAACTCAAAACTTGTAACCGACTTGTCCACTTCTTTTATCTAATTCATTTATAAGTGGGGTTTTATCTTGTTTCTACGACCCAAGCCACATAACTGATCATTCTGCAGATACAATGTTTATTTTAAACTCACTAGAACGAGGCCCAGGGAAATTTATGTTAAATGATCATACATACATACATCAGTCAAGCCTGAAAGATGAAACTACAAAATACTAATATGCTAGTTTTTATATTTGCATGAAAATCGGCGACAAACCTGGTGATAAAGTTCCATAAAATGCGTTAACAGTAAGACCGACAAAATGGACTAGCCACCAACGGATTGACTCCAGTATCCCAATTTAAACTTTGTTTGGCAAGGGTATTAACATAATTCAATACATTATATTTTAATACATGTATCATGAAAATTTATCTTTAATATATCATTTAAAACATACAATGTAGTAAGACATAAGATTACAAATTACAAATCTATTACAAGATACAGAAAACCGAATGTATTGCATTCGATGTTTTGAAGGGATTGCTCAATGTTGAACTCTAGTTGACCTTTGCCATGAGAAGCAAAAATACTATTATGTACATTATAGTATATAAGACTATGCCCTATAGTTATGATCCCTTCTCCTAGCATGTGTAAGAATTATTGTTTAATAAGTGTTGTATATTATATCAAGTTGTAAGTGATTCTCAAAATCTGTAGCCATTTACATCATTATCCACCAAATAGCCTAAGCGACATGTCACCTGTACCATGCCATACCCATGCTACTACAAAACCTCATGATTAATCCCTTAAAGCACACAATATCTCGTGTAATATTGTGTGATACTGTGTAAAAATGTGTCATATCAAACAACGATACAAATGCCCAATATGTTCAGATGAATGTCATACCGGACACGTGCTTGTGTCACTGCACGACAATATCTGCTATGGCACATCGTAACATCATGACAAATCATAACTGATATATACAGTCATATTCTGGTGAAAACTCAAAATTACAATACATATCAACATTAACAATAGCATATATAATACTACAATAATATATATTGAAATTACAGGCTGTCAACCAGGTCTTTCCCAAAATATAGGAGGAATATAGGATTTTTTTTGCAAGAAATATAGGAGTTTTTGGTAACTTTGGACGCAAAATATAGGATTTTCTAATGTACAATAGTATCATTTTCTGGCCCTTCTACACTATTCTTATGCAATTAATGTCTACAATTATCAATGTCCAAAATGTGTAACATTAAAAACTTTGAACTACAGCATCACAATTCATGGTCACTTTAAAAACTGTTCTATTTTTCTGCCTTGCAAGTTGACTATACTCAAAAAAGCACAGCAGCATTGTATAAAGGATTGTGAAAAACATTTGAAATGCTGACAGGATTTTGAAGGTGTAAATTATTTTTTTAAATTATCGAGCAGGTATTAAGGAAAGATAAGTGATTAACCTTCTTGTGAATGTACATGTACTTAATAAAAGCATTTGGTTGAGAACAATAATGAAAATGTATACTTTTTTATTTCAAAATGTCTTTTTTGTCCATAATTTACTCACAAGTTGTCATCCAAACATTATTGGTCTATTTAAGAATTTTATATTTCATACAATTTATTTTAAAAAAATACTGCAGTGACAATATAATTTTATGAAAATCTCAACAATGCATTCCAAAAACATTCTGATTTTTTTCTCAAAATTTTGATCTTTAGATCTGAATCCCTTTAATCATTTCTTTTCTCAATACTTTATAGAACTATTTTATTTAACTGGATTCTTAAGCATTTTAAATATATATTTTATTGCCAACAATCATCATAAACTCAGTGAGTGGCAGAATGTCCAAAATCATGTTGTTTGTTAGTCTGTATTTAATATCATTATAGTAAATTGCTTTTGCATCAATGCATTATAGTTCCTAATTTAAAATGGAAATTTCAATTTTGTTTGCAGATTTAAGTCTTAAAATATTGCAAGTAAAATATTACAAAATACCAAACAATATACAGTATCCTGCATCAGCTTGTCACTTTGTATTTTTTTAAAGTGAACTTGTTTAATCAATGCACAGTAGACACTGCACTTTTAATTATCTAAAAATAAGATAAAAAAGGTTGCAAGCCGATCTTTGTGATAAAAAGACACAATGCATCATTTTGTATAACTATCAGAAGACCTATATAAGGCTTATGTCTAGGCAAAGCAAATATTTCCTCTAAGTGTTTTCCTTACATGTATCTATAATGTTTGTTTTTTCTTGTCAGAAATGAAAGATAAATTTTAACCTGTATTTTGTTCAGTTAATGGTGATTAAATTGTGCATTGTAGGACTAAAAGCATGATGTTTCTAATTCTTAAGAAAGTTAAGATTAACATAACCATAATACTTTGAGGGCTTATTACACTAGTAAGCAATTTTTTGTGCATGTGGCTTTCATGTTGAAACAGTAAATGTTAATTTAATCTTAAGTGCGAGCGAAGCGAGCAAAAAAAAAGAAGAAAAAAATAGTGTTTTGGGGAGCGCGGCAACCAATTCACTTAAGAATATAGGAATGATGTTCAAAAGATAGGAAAATATAGGAAAAATAGGAGGTTTTTCATAATATAGGATTCTGACCCAAACTATAGGAGTTATATAGGAATATAGGAATCGGTTGACAGCCTGAAATTAGAATCAAACTCTTATATACAAAATCAAGCTAAACAAACATATATAAAGATCACACTCGTCTGTTAATACATATAAACAAACATTTAAGACCTTTGATTTCAAAGAACTTTACTAGGGTTTAAAGTGATGCATAAAATAGTACCATCAACTGCTGTACCACAATAATACAATCTAAACCTAAAATAAACAGTTGTATCTAAGCAACCCTTTACAACCAAGAACATTAACATTGTACGCGGGCATTTTAGAACTTGTTGAACGAAAAGCAGTTTTAAAACTAGAAGCTAATTTTCCTTTTTTGTTTTGCTGACACGTTACCACAGTTAAGAATGTACTGGTATTGAAAATAATAGAAGTAATATTAATGAAAAAATAAATCACATACCGGATTTCAATTAGACAACATTTTATTGAACTCAGGTATTTTAAAGTACAGTACCTAAATATTACACAACAGTAATTCTGTTTGTATCACACAGTCTGGTAAACATAACATTCTTGAACACGTACACACAGCTTAAGATATCATATCTAAAATAATGTCTATAAGGCAAAAGTATATCATTGTGATGTTTAGGCATTGGTAAGGTTTTACTGCATAAATGTATTTATTATTTAATGGTTTTACTGATTAAGCTCTGACATCTACTGTTTAAAATGTGTTTAAAGTGACTTAATTTAAATAGTCATATCATTTGAAATGCTTAAAAATGAATAAACCACCGTACAACGCACACCGTTAAAACACTCGAGATATGAGCTTTGACATGTTAATGAACACTTCAGCTAGCTTAGATTTCATTGCATCCTAGTTCACCTGGCCCTTTATCCTCATATTGTCTTTGAACATTGGCATACGGTGAAATGTTTGGACCTTCATCACCTCAGGGCAACAATGTCAGCTATCACTCACATCCATCCTTCTGTCTTCCTGGTAAACTGATATGCAGATGAATGGCAAGAATTGTCCGTCTTTCTTGACAAAATCCAGCACTAAGATGTCGAACTACATTGCAACAACAAAAAGGCATAGATTAGTCAAACTGTGTACCAACAAAATTATGACATCAAAAAACTACAAAATCTGTTATTGGCATTATTGTCGAGCCCGCATAGTGAAGATAATGACAGTTTCCCGGACAAACATACTTTTGACTATCAACAACAAAGGTTTAAATGTGTTTTCTCCCGTGCAACTCTGTTATCGATGTTAACAATAATTATTGACCACTTAAACAATTTTACTAGATATCCAACCCACGATAATCCTGTGAAGTTTTATCAAATGGGACCAATCGGTTTAAGAAGGAAAGTCATCAAAAGAATTTCCTACATGCATATTATATTATATGAACCTTTTACCCTTAAGCCGAGCCAACTTTTACTCCAAGGGCTTTTGTTTAACAGCCCTTGTAGATGTGTAGATAACCTCTTTATGATGTTGAAGCATTTCTACGCCCAAAGGATTACCCGTCAATAGGAATCATCTATCCATGGCCAAAGATGACACAGATTATTGTATAACGCCACTGAGAGGCGGACAGGGATTTTATTCTCCAGGTCACTATGACCTTTGACATACCGACCCCCAAAAAATCAAAATGGATCATCTCTGGGTCATGGCCATCCATGATACCATGAGAGGTGAACCTAGATTCAAAAACTCTGGAGTTAATGTGCGGACAGGACTTTGGTTAAGGTCCCTTTGGGCGTATAAATATCGAGCTAGTGAGGTATATAGCTTTACTATAATAGATGCATGTAAGATGTTACCTCCATGTTCTTGAGTCGAATATGCAAATCGTCTATCATTTTAGCAAGTCTCCGAAAGTTAGAGTCGCCAGTCCTCTTCCTTCTCTCTATCACTACGCTGTTGTGGAGTGTGTGCAGTTGAAGTTTTGTTATTTCAATCTTAAAATAAATAAACAGTATGGAAAGCAATTGAAAACCTTTTTCTTCAAAACTAAAACATACCACCCAACACTAGGTATACACCATGATGCCGTGATACAACGCTAAATAAGACGCTCCAAATGTGTCGCCTGGTGTTCATTAGCATATGACCGATTATATCACCAGGTTTTAACGTTAAGGTGATTTACAGCAACCATGCGAACTACGTCCATCAGAAGACCTCCGTCTAAGATGAAAAAAATTGCATTTCTTTGCTTGAAAGTCGCCAGTTTTTATTTTTAACGTTTTTTATGAAAAGCTATTTAGTTTGTTAAGTGGTGGGTTAAAATGTGTGCATTTTTTATACAATTGTTATAAGTTGTATTATTTAGACATTCAAAAACACAGTTTTATAAACCATACGGTATTCAAAACTTGATTAAAAAAGTGTCGCCAAAATTGCAAAGAAACATACGTTACGCTACTCTTTTGTGCATGTTTTATATAATGGACAACATCAGTATGAGGTTTTAAGCAGCTGACCTCCAAAATATACTAGAAAAGCATTATTTCAAAATATCTCTTCAAATACATATAAAAGTTATTAAAAATCAAAATAACGGTTAAAACCTACATATTTTCACCTTTTTTTTGCTTTGAAAACAGACAATTCGTTTTTCTGCGATTGGGATATTTCTACTATACATAACGGCTACTGCGTTAGTAAGGCAGTAGGTTATGCAAAGAAAAACGATGTTATACTAACGATTTTGTCAACTTTCTCACTTGAATTAAGTGGTCAGTTATAAAAGATTTCACCACTGAACATAAATTGACCAGTATTTAGCGTTATTGTTTCCATTTTTTTACATCTAGAGGTCAGCTGCTTTAAAATGCTCCATTAGAATAATTTTATTAAACGAGAACGCGTTGTTTATGAATGGCAATACTATATTTTGTTTATTCTATTGAACATGCTGAAAATTGTGGTGGCCGAATTTTAATTGAAACACCGGTTACTATATTTTATGTTTGTAAATGAGACTAAAATAATGGTATCTGCCAGTTATTTTGTCCTCGCAAAATACCCAGTTTGTTATCATATTGATTAAAGAAATTCCTTGATTTTAAAACGGGCTTATTTGTGACAAAATTTGTGTTTGAAGATTTAAAATCAAAATTTCCAGTAACGTATGTTTCATGTATGTTTTTTCATATGCACAAAATTAAATGTGTATGATATAGTAGCGGTATTATTTTGAAAGCGGAAGTCATTTAGAAAATGCTAAAACATAGTTCTGACGTGCTTAACTGGTGAAAACTCGTTTACAACAGAATAAGCAAATAATGTTAATCTGTCACCATCAAACTTTATTACTTTATTTTAAGTTGTTTAAAATAAAATACACCAGTTTTAAACAGAAGGTTTGTTATAACAAACCATTATACACTAATACACCGGTTATTGATGCTTATTTGATAAGTTACGTACTGCAAAGTCGTTTCAATCTTTTGAAATATACGCGGTAGAAGGTACCGTATGTTTCGTTTTTATGTCAACTTACATATATCATTATTGTGAACAGTTTGATTGTAGTCCATTGCATATTATGTTTAAGTAACTGTAAGTATGTTTCATAATAAAACACTAATCTGAGTTAACGAAAATGTCCTCCGGAAGCATAGCCTGCTTAGAAAGATGTTTGTAACCACAATACTTACTCGTTGGTCATGTTTGACTCCTGCATCAATGTGTGCATGTGTGTATTCAGCCATGGGTGGCGTGTCCGTTGGTTCCAGAGCAGAATAACCAATCCTGCAACAAAACATTAAGTAGTGTTCTGTTGGGTCGTTAAGAGCAATGTGGTTCTTTATTACAACAGAAAAACACTTGTTAAACAATTGAAAAAAATAAGCTGTCACATAAGTGACAAATGTCCCCGAATGATACCTAAAGACAAGTACCTCAACATGTTTGGTATTCAAATTGACATTAGACATGATGGCCCAAATGAATAGTAAAAAGCAATAAGAAATTAAAGAAGAAAAATTAAGTTATTCTCCGGACAAAGTTCAAGTATGAAAATCAATAAAGAGCAATAACTCCAAAGGTATGAAGCTTTGAGTTATGGTGCTTGTGTACTGCACTTCTGCTCAATGAGATCTATCTACCTGAAGTTTCATGTTGATGCCTTGCATAGTTTTAAAGTTATGACCGGACAAAAGACGGACGGACGGACTGACGGACAGCCTGACGGACGGACGTGTCGATTACTATATGTCTTTAATTGTATGAAAGGTCTGAATAAAAAAAAATATTTGTTATAAATTTGTCATATTTATCAATCACATACCTTTGACCTGAAACGCATAGGGAACCAAAACTAGTTGTTCTATTTGATTTTATTGTCAAACAATCATGTTTTATTTAAATTAAAATGTATGCCCATGCAGTGCTCACATTTACATAGTTTGATCACACAACTTTAACAAAAAAAACAACCAAACATAGTATATTATGGTGGTTTCTTGAATTAACTAAGGACTTAAGTTACCACATCCTTTGCAACACAACAGAACAATTACGACAAGTGAAATAAAACATATCATTCACTATTAAGAGAAGTTAAGGGAAGAGCATTTATAGGGTGTACCATGTATTTAGTTTTAAATACCAGTAATCATTTTATGTTTGAGTCGTTATCTATTTGAAAATCTTTGCCTTAAAGGGATGTCCTAAGATAGGCCTAATAATTCAGTGACCAATCTTCTAATTTCATTTGAATAATATAGGTACAGCACAGAATGTAACAAAATGAAGTTTTGGTGTTTTTATTTATGCAGTCGATCCACGCGTTTAACTTTTTTAGATAAAAGTTAAAATTATATAGTAAATAGATGGTGTGTGTGGTAAAAAGCATTTGTTTCGACTGATATGGATTCCTCATATTTCTAACATCTCTTTCACTTGTTTGGTGTTAAAATGTGTCTATGCGTGTGTTATGTGTCCATTATGCTGACAACGTAATTGATTTTAATATAAATTGAAGAGATGTTCAAAGAAAAAATGTTGTGAACAATGTAGATATCAAGTTTAAGGGCACCATGACAAAATGACACGTACA
>Ga0224511_10001693_pt1 | contig 13758 bp, 7 predicted proteins | sample SF_May12_sed_USG_2_FD_169988 | JGI IMG/M metagenome (GOLD analysis project Ga0224511, IMG submission 169988) | Sediment microbial communities from San Francisco Bay, California, United States - SF_May12_sed_USGS_8_1 | ecosystem: Environmental > Aquatic > Marine > Sediment | place: USA...
CCATCAAGCAACGAGTCTCTTCTGACTATAATTATTGTGTATTAAGAACGAAACGGAGATTGTATACATATAATATGTGCGTCAGTTGTCCTATCCAAAGTAGTAAGTTAAGTGTTTGCACTTGCTATGCTACAGATCGGAACATAAGATGTCGTTGGCACATGTCTCTGTCACTCCATAAGTGTGTTCTGTAATTTCGTATGCGTGTTTAATTATAACATAGTCAAACATAGCCCTAATGTTCCACAAACACACGTCTTAAATTAATTTGAATAACTGCTGTACGTATAGTCCCTGTACAAACAGTCGTAAACTAGAAAATATGGGCATATATATCCTAGATTAATTCTTCATTTTGCGGAAAAATGACTTACTTCTAAGGGCATTGGCCACATAAAACAATCTTTTGGACCTCAATTCAGTTACAATAATCAACCAAATTATAAGCCACATATATCTTTATAGACCATATCCGTTATGCGTCCCACACGTCATTAATGTTTACCATTTTTTTAAGTTATAGTTTTATCATTGACAGACAATCGTTTATGTCGCTTAATCTAATAAATTGGTCATTGATTTGGAGAATAATACTCTTTGTGAAATAATTGGACTTCTTTCAAAAACAGGCTATTTACGTTCAAATGGATGCGGTGACATTTTCAGTTAAGTAAAATCAGAAAATGTTAAAAGGGAGGTAACTTCAATTCATTAACCATGGATGATCAAAAAAGCTTTAGTAAACTAAGAAGAGGGAAAGCTCTTTTTAGCTCATATTATTCCATTACATCGTAGCAGACTTGCAGTATACATTATAATATGAAACGTTTTTTTAAAGTATTCAAAGCAATTATTTAACAAGGTCTGGCAAACATTGAAATGTGTTTTAACGGTTCAAAACTGATGAAAGGGAAACCCCAGGAAGCATAGCATGCATGGCTAAACAGCAGCCTCGGTTTATTGAAACTGTTTATCAGTGGTAATGAAAGATGTCACAACGATGACGCCCGCTAGCGCATGAGCGTAAACAACATACAATTCGAATCCGTATATTTAAAAACGCCGGTTGATGTATTTTTCTTCAAAAACACACAGAAACAAAATGGACATTTCGCATGCCAATACTCATTGATTTTGCTTAAAACAAATGGTACTTATTTATGCCAACGTAACATAGTACACATAAAACAAAACGCATATTGCATTGCAATAGTAACCGTTATGTCAAACATGTTTATACCCATTATAAAAATATCAGGCTTCAAAATTTTACATCATTTGTTTTTATCTCAGCACAGAATGTGTTTCTGATGAAAAAAATTGTTTTCGCATTCAAAAGAAGGTTAAATTTGTTTTCTTCAAGCTATAGAAGTAGGTCACTTATATGGGATTACGAGTAATGCAATCTCGAAAACTGTACTATTAGATTTGTATGTGTTTTATATTTTAATGCATGTCATTAAAGGGTTGGATGGTTGGTTGGTTTGTTTATTTGTGGGTTGGTGGTCTGGTTGGTTGCTTGGTTGGTTAGTTGGTTGGTTGGTTGGTTGGTTGTATGGTTGGTTGATTGGTTGGTTGGTTGGTTCGTTGGTTGGTTGGTTAGTTGGTTGGTTAGTGTGTTGGTTGGTTGGTTCTTTATTTTTGTATTTTATTTATTTATTTATTTAGTTAGTTAGTTAGGTCGTTCGTTGGTTGGTTGGTTGGTTGGTTGGTTGGTTGGTTGGTTTGTTGGTTGGTTGGTTGGTTGGTTGGTTGGTTGGTTGGTTGGTTGGTTGGTTGGTTGGTTGGTTGGTTGGTTGGTTGGTTGGTGCGTGCGTGCGTGCGTGCGTTCGTGCGTGCGTGCGTGGGTGCGTGCGTGCGTACGTGCGTCCGTGCGTGCGTCCGTCCGTCCGTCCGTCAGTCAGTCAGTCAGTCAGTCAGTCAGTTAGTTAGTTAGTTAGTTAGTAAGTTAGTTAGTTGGATGCTTGGATGCTTTGTTGGATGGCTGAAATCATTGCCTAGACCAGTAATAGAAATAAACATGTGTCAGTAAAAAAGCTCAATAAAACTAACATACATGGTGTATGACATAGCAAACGTCGAACCTCACAAAACCAGAAATGACAAACGACCAATTTCACCAGATAAATAATTACATATTTCCCAGTCTGTTCTGGTCCATTTAAACATCTTTCTATATGCATGTACATTGTGTTTCCTGTGATACACGTGATTACTACCAAGCCTTTTTTAACTCTGTGACTTGTGGTTATGAATTGAGTAGACCTTTAATAAAACTTTAACTTGCGTAAAAATCTTAAGACATAAGAGCAATGAATATAACACAGGCGGGTACAAGAGACGGGCTGTCACCAAGGCTTTAAAAGAGGCAATGCACTATTGCGAAACAAGTGTTCGTATTTCTACATAATAAATAATAATAAATAAACCACACTATTTGGATTGCATACACATATTTTGACCCAATGAGAATCTATACGTAGATCTAATGTACACAATATTTGGACTCCAAATATATAAGTTCCATTCATAGTTAATGTGATATGAACAAATACCATATTAACATGCAAATACTTGATGCCGTCTTTACACGAAATATATACATTGTTTAGCCTTTTTGGTTTAGGTTCATACCACATTAAAATTGTTTCGGTTTGTCAATTTTGCTCTAAATTAAATAATGCAATTTTTTTTTATAAATGGCATGTTATCAATCGTTGTTGTCGCGTTATTTCAACTTGTTTACGTTTGAAAACATTATTTTTGAAATTATTTTAAACGGTTACAGGCACGTTTTACATCAATTACCATATCAATAACGCACAATAAAGTCTTAAAACACACTCCTAACAAATCGTGTTAATTATTGTAAATGTGTTTTGACGGTTCGGTAGCAAGACGACGTGGTTTATGCTTTTATATCACGAAAATATTTAATTGTGTTGAACTACGCGGATAAACAGAAACAATTTAACCAGAAAAACAATGGAAGTCTTCAGGAAGCAAAGCCGGCATATAAAGGAAAATCATCCTCGCTTTTATAAAAATAAAAGTTCTTTGATGGTAATGTTAGATGCCACCTCATTGCTAACCCCTAGCGCATGAGCTCAAACCGCGGCGTTTTCTTTCAGCATGTCCAAAATGATCGCCGTTGCATGGTGTTCTAGGCGATAGAACAGTGTGCACAGCGCACACCTCGGCGATTTGCATATTGTTGACTCTGCGCTGTGAAGATGCCAGTCTGATGTGACATGGCTGTAATGGATGATAACGTGTCTTATCTGTTGCATTCAATAAGTTTGAAGATTGTGACTATTTTATCAAATTATGCATCACATACAGTAACAGAATGGTATTCATTTTCAACTTTATTAGCATTAACTTATTTTCCTTTACAATCATGGCCCTACTGAAATCATAAAATGTGAAATGTTTCTCATGTTTAAAATACTGGTCCTGTTATAGTGTCTATTGTGAAAGAGAACAAGGTTGTATTCGAAGAATAATACCAAATGGGACATAATGTTGTGCATGCGTAGATGACAACTATTATGTGTACGTCTTATTAATTTATTAATTTAGCCTCTTAGTCATTTAGCGTTTGTTTTACTGTGTACATGTATAACATTCCTTTGTTTACCAGACATGATTGTCTCACATATTCTGATTAATGGTAAAAATGATTAAATTTTAAATGATTTGGTGAACAGATGAAGGATTATTAATGACTATACAGTTGACATCTTACAATCTGATTGGCGGAAGTCTAGAACAATCACTATATTTTAATATTCAAATGACACGAACATTGTTCTGTAAACAATATTGTATTGTATAGTATTGTCCTATGGAAATCTAGAACAAAATTATATTTTAATATTCAAATGACACGGACATTGTTTCTGTAAATGTTAAGGACGTCTTTAAATGCATTTACAATCTGCTTGTTTCCATACTATCAATCAGCTCGGTTTACATTTATCTCAATATAAGATGGCAAGCGATACGTCTCCAATGCGCACGCTACCTTTCAAGCATGGTGGATATGTTTAAACGGTTCATTTCTTAATGTGTGTGTTAAGCGTTTTCATCACGCCACGTTGGGGACGTTCTTTAAACAAACAGAAACGAAATTAACAATTCATTTGTCTCTCACGCCACAATTAAAATACGTTATTTCTCCATTTACAATTGACAGATACAATATGTTTTGTCAGTTCAGATAATGTTTCATTTTAAACCGCGCGTATGGTCTCCAGCGGACCGTTGTACTTCTGATAAACGCTTTTGTATTTTGCCATATTGGGTTCATGGATGTCAAACTGTTAGTGGAACATTGGATATTTGTTGTTTGAGAATGTTATTTTATGCTACAAAACAAAATGTACGAATATACAAACAGATGATTAGCGGTGTTGTATGTTTACTAAATTGTTTTTGTAAACATAACTTAAAGCTAATGGGGCAACCACTAAGTAAGGAAAATATGTATTCTTCGATGCCGTGCTGTTGTGATAATGTCTTCAACGTAGAACATATACAAATACATAATTCAACAGAATATTCAAAAGTTGTGATAACAAACCAACATTTTTTTAGAACAATGTCCGATTAAACAAAAAGTGTAGAACTAATGAAAAATGCGTTCTGTGTTGTAAATAATAACAAACAAATGCTTCGATTTGATTCTTTTAATGTTCCTGATTTGAGCTTGAATTCGTTACTGTTTAAATATGTTGAATGGATGTCAAAAAGAACTGCAGCAACTATTTAAACAAAAAGATCAACAGAAAACTACCTTGTTCTAACCCGTGTTTTTTGGCAAAGCGTAGCCGACGTGCATTCAACTTTCAAAAACTAAATTAACGTGTTATGTGTTAAGCAACATAGTTAATAGATGTTAACATATTATAACATTTCAAAATGCTATTTCAATGAGTCAATTACAAAAGTACGTCAATATGTAAAACATATCACAAAAATTTGTTGTTTTACGACTCTGTTGTCTAACAACATTAATCATTGGGCACCAAGACAAACACATTATGCTGCAATATCACAATGTGAGCTTTATGTCAAAAACAATGGATGGGTAATAACGTACATTATAATAACAGTCCGTGTATGTACCGCACATCTTCTTGCACTGAACACAAAGCTGGGATCGTCTACAACAGCATGACAAGTAGTGTAGATCACACAAAACTGTGACACCGATAGATTTGGGTCAACTGGACGAAATGAGATTGCTTGACCACCAGATAACAGTGGCAGATTCTAATAACGTTGTTAATGGATCATCTATTTTGGTCTATATTTGCTAAGGCAGCATGGCTAGATGTACATGTATGGAAGTTAGATATGTTTTGCTTGTATGATTAATGTTGACCGTGGTCGGAGCTCATATATTAACTATCATAAAACAAATGCCAAAAAGGTTAGCAATAGTGGGACATTTTTGTTAAGCTTCATGACAATGACTCACACAAATGGCGCATGGACTCTTTCTTGGATGTGTTTAATTTTAGGCATTAACATATTTATTGATGTGTTAAGTGTGTATTTTCAATACTTGAATTTGATCTTAGGTATTTGTTCTAATTCCAAGAAGGCATTATTTTACAGCATGAACTTTATCGCAAGTTAAGGTGTGATTCACTCCTATCAATAATTAGTAAAACATGTTAAAAACACTGACAACTAATTAATGTTATATGTGTTTAGATTTAAATGGTAAGACGTCAACGTCAACATTATGTTATAAATACATGTACACTTGTCATATTGATAAGTAAATGGATGGTAATTTAACTATATAAATACTCTTCGGCCGGACATTAAGACAGATTGTGAGATGTAACTAAACCTGTAAAGTCGTAATTTGTCGAATTTACCTTTTAAAACCATTTTTGCAATGTGAGTATCGGAATAAGGTGCTTGCAGTCAAACTTCAACACTTATGATAATGAATACAAAATGTGATATGATTTTTAGAAATGATTTTATAAAATATATACAATATATTAATAGTATGTTACAAATATGTAGTAGTTAAATATGTTAGCCAAACGTGAAAGTCGTGTTTGAACAAACTTGTTAATGGCGAGCATCTAGAGATATTTTTTGTAGACAAAACATATATCATAAATAATCATCTAATTCTCTTCAAACCGATTTGTGAATGAAACACATGGTATATATGCATTAAATTTGATGTATTTATTTTACTAATGTTGATTAATACATGGTGTTTGTTTTTATCCTTTGATCTCTTGCAAATATAATTATCTGAATGACAAAGAGTGGTTTCTAGCGTTTCACTTGAGGGTCCTCTGTTATCAATGTTTATGATCAATGTCACTCTATATATATTTATTCAATCAGCTTCTGTCATATCAACACAAAAATAGAGTTTGTCTAAATGTCTGTTGCGTCGTGATGTTGTAAGAGTTTCGTGTCGTTCCTTGTGTTAGTTTTTGTACGGGCCATTTTGTCATGGTGCACTTAAACATGACATATCTACATTGTTTACAACATTCTTTGTTTGAACAACTCTTTAATTTATATTATCTTTATTTTTTTTAATAAATGATGTTGTGACATTGGTTGTATTATTCGCATACAAAATGTGCATATAAATAATTTATAATGAAGATGTGCGTTTTTTGTAGACAATACAAACATCATAAATAGTTTCATATCATTCTTTGCTAACCGTTTTGTCAAATAATGAATTATATTTCTCTGTCGCTCTGTTCAGACATTCTGTTGCGTACATTCATTGGAGAAAACCAACTTAAACATCTCCTCAAATTTTTATAAAAGTATTAAATAAGGGACCAGTCGACCAGGTTATTTTATTAATATTTTTAGAAGCTTGAGATATACATTTCCTTATAATTCAAGATGTATCCATTAAGGCAAGTTGAACGCAATACAACTGATTTCCATACATTGATAAAGTGATACGTTTGTTAAAACTATCTTAATATCTCGAAAAAAACTATTAAAACAAAATCAGTTAATGCTTAGAGAATAAATGCTCAGTATCGCCTTTTGTTTATAAAAATATATATTCAACTAGAGTAAGCAATAAGATATAATTTAATAAAACTTCACAGCTTTCATTAAATAACCAGCTAAAATAACATATATGTACGTACTTCACTGTTCTCAAGCAAATGCGTTTCATATAAATACACCGTTAAATATATCCCGATAATTGGACTAAAACATTTATATACCACTGAGGAAGGTATTTCTATAACCCAATTACATATTTAGCAATGTGCATCACACATCAGCTTTTATATAATTACCACATCGACGGTAGTATCGCTAGGCAAATTTTGATTGCATGGCGCTTTGCTCTTGTAGTGTCAAACTCCTGAACTACTACGGTTTCGTAAACGTGCACTCAGCGTATTGTTTCTTATGTGTTTCATCTAGGTTATGCAGGACATAAATAAAAAAATCAAGTGTTCACAATATCTATTTAATCTTTCAATAAATAAAAAAAGAATTGAATAGGATTAAAATATTTCGGTTAAACACATATCCAATAAATAATTCAGCACTGTATTTCAATTAAATGAATAAGCTTTTATAACAGACATATCGAATAGATTTTATCTATGAAATAATAAATAGGCGACTGTTTACAATGTACATATAATTATACTTTTGACATCAGTAAACCGCGTTTGGTCGGCAAACGAGCCCAAAAGCGATATAGAAAGCATCCCACATTTAGAATTAGTTCTTGTAGATGCGGTATTATACCCACTGCACAAAAATATCTAAGTTTGCAGTATACAGCATCAGTTAAAAAATCCCAATATAAATTACAGCATAGTGACAAAGAATTTATCGTAACCTTACACGTATGTAAATAGCTATAATTGTTCACGATATACTAATTATATGTTTAATATAAAAAATATGTAAGATATTTCTACATAGATTACCTAATAATAAATATATTTCTTCATAATTAAAAATCTCTGTGGCCCTATCTATGTTTACCAGATGTAAAACTTATCCAGTTTAATCATCTTTGTGGGTGAAATCATTTACTTTTTTGCACTGATTGAACGTACGCAAGACAAGTATGAACTATTTCTAATATACAAATGAGTTAAATGCATTATAACAAACTTGTATGTAGGACAAACATATTACGCATTATCGTCTCCATTATATTTATATATCCAACAGACGAAATGTATGGATACGGTATGTATATCTATGTATTGTGGTTTAAGTTCGATATACGTAATGCACTTATTGCAAATTGCTCTTATTTGACTTCGTTGTAAATGTTATTTTTACAAAAATTGTATTGTAATTCTTATAGTAATATGTTCATAATTCTGCAAAAAATGTTTAGTCTTGTTTGCAGTAATGTTAGTCAATTAACATAATGATTTGACGTCTATTTGGCTATGCTGAAAGTTGTGAAGAAAAGACAACGTAATGTATAGGTGAATTTCACAAACATTGTTCTATTTTATATCAACAGACCTGTTGTCTGGTGTTTGCTAAACGTAAATATTTACAAAAGCAAAAATAATTCCACCAAAATGGATACGTTTGTACTGAATACAGTTGAATAATGAAAGTAGTTACTTCATTTTACAATAAGAAAAGCTTAATATACTGGATTAAACTACAAATAGTACTACGAGAAATAGTTACTTATGCAAATGTAACATCATATCATCGCTGTTTCGTTGTCCAAAGCACAACTGTTACATAGACAAACTTAAGATGAAATAGACACAGATTATTTGTATATAATGTCCTCAAAATGTGTTATATACATTTTGAGGACATTATATACGAACTGTTTATGTGTATGATGTATGATGCATTGGCATTGATGTCGTTTTAGAAATATTCCTTCACCTACAACTTCGTGTATGCATATTTTCTCAGTCTACATAATATTTGTACAGCCTAAAACAAAAGGATATTGCTCTAACGTTAACTATTTAACCCTAGGCGCAAACGAATACTCAACTGAAGAGAACGACAAAACAGACATCAGTCGTTTCGCAGTCGTTAATCAATGAATGATGGAAATGTAGCTTCCCTGTGGTCAAACCTTCAAAGTATAGGGGTACAAACCAATGGAACTAGAATAGAGATTGGCGAGGTTGCTAAGGACATACCTTCAGACAGAAGAGAAAGCAACTCCAGTACAAACGCGCATGTATTGCATGTTCAACCTTTTGGCTAGCTTCATACAAGCATAGACCAAACGTTCGATTGATGTTAAATAACATCTCGTTCCTTTGGACGTATTATGCTATACAAATCTGTTAAGTTACATGTTGTCTTTATTTGAACTCCTAAAGAAACACTTATTTTAGTGGCAAACGATATATGTACTGATAATTTCTTTGGTATAACAGTCAAAAGAACACTTGCCAACAGAAAAATATCGTTTTATCTGACTAGAGGGCCGACGACGATAATTGCAAAGCATTCTAAATAAGTAATGAAAGATTGCTTTAGACACCATAATATTATACTCTTTAATGTATAGATAAAATAAAGACAATATGTGCATCAATGAAACAACAAGGTCTTAGACACTGCTGTTTCGGGATTTATGTAATGAATTAATAATATCAGTTAAAATGTAAATGGCTACGTTTGTCATGTGTTGTTCGGTATATTCAGAAGAAAAGCTATAGTTTTGCATATTTATATAAATCATATAAATTAAATTTTATTAACAGATATTGCAGCGCTGCTGTTTGCCAGATGTTTCGACATTGCTGCTGTCGTGAAACTTTTATATTTATCTTATAGGCATTTTACACTAATGATGTTCTTCAAATCATGTAAAGATCCGCTTTATTCTGTGTTGATATCGGATAATATATTAAGACAATCTGACACCAATGGTAATTCTAAATAATAACAATAGGATACATTGAATAATAAATAGAAAATGTATACATATGCCAATATGATTTACACAAACGTAGATGAAAAATTCATGTACATTGTGAACTAACGTTAAATCATGAGTGTATGCAAAAAAATGTGTGGTTAACTTGATATTACGTATATTTCACCCTTACACACTTTTTGATTTATCAAAAGGAATTCTGTAAGCCACAACTAGTCTGATCAATGTCTACACTCGTTGATAAAGTATATTAACATTTGTCAACCTGATTACTGAAAAACAATTTTTCGACAAACTTTAGCCTACGATCCGATAGTTAGACCACATCTTTTGAGGTATCAATATGATTATTATATGCAACACTGTCACTTAAAGGTTGACATTGGTAGTTTTATATCAATTTCTTTTAAACAATCCTCTATGACGATACGACCCGGGTTTGCCAAAATTCAGAATCACGCATGCACAAACGCACGCACGCACAAACACCGTAGCAATATCGAATATTTAATGTTATAACACATCTGTCTGCACGTTGTTTATGTGAAAAATATATTGTTAATTGTTTGCACAAAAAATCTCAAACGCCCAGACATTGCACATGTCTGAAGAGTAATATGCGATATCATTTATGAGTGCATACCATGGGCGGTCAATGTATTGCTGTTGACAGTATAAACAACCTGGTATAATGGCGTTACTAGGATTGTCCCTGGTGGGAAATGTTGCACCTTGGTTGGTCATTGTTTGTTACTACTGTTTTTGACACTATTGCTTGCACTAATTAATACATTAAATAAAACACCAGCGTTGTTTTGCTGTTCTGAATCACGTGTTAAACATGTTGATGTAAGGTGCAGTTCTACATGCAGTTATTCAATTTAGATCATACTGACCACCAGCCGGGACGAAAAGCTCAGTTTGTAACTTTAGCTGAGTGTCAATATTCACCATTCCGTTACAATGCTACGTTAACGTGAACGCTTATTCATGCCTTGTTCTGAATATTCTTTTTTAAACAACAAAAACAAAAGTGTTTGTTTTTATGTACGGGCATTTTGTCATGGTGTCCTTAACCCTGTCTGAGCTGTCTGCAACTTGTTCTTCCTTGACGATCTCTATAATTTATAGAGTTATAGTTAACTGTAAAACACGTAAAAACGTAATCAAAATAACTTAACTGGCTGTGGCATTTAATTAGAACTATTCCTGCAACAAAAACAATAATGAAACAAGAAAAAACAGTTTCTGACACATCAGTCGATATTTATTGTTTTGTCAAAATAAATGTTTATAACGTAATTTGGACATATCAACATTTGAAAAATATCGGCCAGTGACTTACATCGGCAGAATTCGTGCAAAAACACAAAAACATAAAAATCAAACACTTTAATAAAGTGTCGCAATTGTTCTGCTGAAACCAAAATAGCTGTAATTATTCTGAATATGAACAAGGCTATAAAATAAATTTAGAGTCAAAAACACAGTTTTGGTAAAAGCAAAGTAGGGTAACAAGTCTCTTCTGGCATTTTGTAACACGTTCGTATATAGTTTGTCTTTTAATTGCTTTTTTGCCAAGCGAAACAACAATTACATTTAATTGCAATAAGGTCAATAATATTTGTTTAAACTATGTACACTCCTATAGTCCCTGGGGATGAAATTGTGTTGTTGTATTTTCGAATATAAAAGTATATGTCTAAAATATATTGTAAATCTAATTATTTTAATATATTGTTTGTATAACCATACTTTAATTATTACACTAAACGCAACGTGACTTTCAGACAATGTTTCTATAAGGGTATCCAGTACAAAGACACTGGTCATCGTTGACTAATCCCGAGGGGGGAATTATTGAAAAGGTTGACGGGTATAGTATGAGATATTGTAATTTGAGCATGTTTTAACCATACCCTTATTAAAACTTTGTTTAGAAGAAAACAGAGACATTCTCCCGTGGTTAGCAACTGACATTTTATTCCAAGCGATAAAGGTAATTATAATGTAATTTGAGTTAAGGATAATTGTAAAGTACTAATGATTATTGTTCATTAATGTTGTACGTGGTTTCTGCTGGTCTATTTGTTTGTTCGTGTACGGGCCTTTTTGTCATAGTGGCCTTAAACTTGACCTGTATACATTGTTTACAACATTTAATGATTATTGTTTATTAAGAACGGATATTGTAATATGTGCGTCAGTTGTCATATTCACAGCGAGACAAATGTATGCACACGGCATGTTACGGAGCGCATTATTGTCGTTGACGTATGTCTTTGTCACCCTATGTGTGTTCGGAAATTTCTTATGCGTGTTTAATTATAACACAATCAAATTATTAGACGCCTTAATGTTCCACAACACATGTTTTTAATAGTTAGTTTAAATAATAGATTTTTGTATATTCCCTGAACAAATCGTCGTTGTATGGACACACATGGGAAAATAAGGTTATAGTTTTAATTCATTTTTAGTTCAAAATGACTTACTTCTAAGGGCATTGGCCTTGTGTACTACATGTAACCTTCATGACCTCAATTCAGTTACAACTATCTGCCAAATTATTAGCCACATATATCTATATCGACCTTATCGGTATTGTACCCATCACGTCATTAATATTTACCATTTATTCAAGTTATGTTTTTTATCATTGACACACAATCATTTATGTCGATTAATTTAATAATACGGTCGTTGATTTGAAGCATAATACCTTCTGTAGAATAGTTTGACTTATTTGAAAAAGAAGTTTACGTTTATCTAATTGCGGGATGATTTTATGTTAATTTAGAATATATGAACGGGGAGTAACCACAATTCACTTACCATCGATGAACAAATAAAACAAATTCTGATTACATCTAGACGGGTGTTTCGGAAACGAAAGCAATCATGTCTCCCCCTGTATATCACTGGATGGAATCAAAAACAATTGTAGAGAAGGGTGAACTCATAAACTAGAGCTATCGCAGAAGGTGATGAATACACCATGTGCAACATCGGAAGGAGGGTTAATTTTTTACATTGACCTTGAACCAACCTTGGTCAAACATAGGCACTGCACATCGTCTCATCATAGCTAACATTTCAGGAAAGTTATTTGTAAACCCCACCAGGGGTTCAAAAGATAAAGAGCGGACTCAAAATACAGTCATACAATGTTTAATCTTAAATTTTGACCTTGACCTTCAACTGACCTTGGTCAAACATAGGCACTGCACATCATCTAATCATTCTTGACATTTGTGCAGAGTAATTGGTAAATCCAACCAGGGGTTCAAAAGATATAGAGCCGACATGAAATACAGTAATACAATGTTTAATCTTAAATTCTTACCTTGACCTTGACCCGACCTTGGTTAAACATAAGCACTGCACATCGTCTCGTCATACTTGACATTTGTGCAAAGTTATTTGCAAATCCCACCATTGGTTCAAAAGATATAGAGCGGATACGAAATACAGTCATACAATGTTTTTTCTTAGATTGTGACCTTGACCTTGACCCAACCTTAGTCAAACCTAGGCACTATACATCGTCTCATCATACTTGACATTTGTGCAAAGTTATTTGAAAATCCCAGCAGTGGTTCAAAAGATATAGAGCGGACACGAAATACAGTCATACAATGTTTAATCTTAAATTGTGACCTTGACCTTGACCCGACCTTGGTTGGTCAAACATAAGCACTGCACATCGTCTCATCATACTTGACATAAGTTATTTATTATTATTGTGCAAAGTTATTTGAAAATCCCACAAGGGGTTCAAAGGAAATAGAGCGGACACGAAAGTGTGACGGACGGACAGACGGACGGACGGACAG
>Ga0224511_10001694_pt1 | contig 13758 bp, 6 predicted proteins | sample SF_May12_sed_USG_2_FD_169988 | JGI IMG/M metagenome (GOLD analysis project Ga0224511, IMG submission 169988) | Sediment microbial communities from San Francisco Bay, California, United States - SF_May12_sed_USGS_8_1 | ecosystem: Environmental > Aquatic > Marine > Sediment | place: USA...
CGTAGCGACGCCGGCAAGCACCGCATTGAATCGGGATACACCGTGTTGAACTGGCGTTCACCGGGAAGTGGTCCAAATTTTTAAAACCACCGGGGCTCACCGGGACGCACCGGGGTGCAAAACAACGCCGGCTTATTCCGGGGCATCACCGTAGCACTTCCGGTATGAACCGTATCTCCACCGTAAGACCACCGGGCGACACCGTAGCAAACCGGCATGGGCTGTGTCCACGGTGGAGATACGGTGATTCCCGGTTAGGCCACGGTGTGTCACGGTGGAGAGCCGGCATAGCCTAGGTTCTTGCAGGTCGAACTACGGTTTGGTACGGTGGCAGCTGGTGAATGCCGGTAAAGTTACGGTGGAGCTACGGTCTGACTACGGAACATGCCGGTGGATCCCGATTGAAATATATAAAACAGTATTCAACCCATGTTTGTTTAAGTTTTACCGAGTTTATTTACATTATTCCAAATAATTTCTTTCTAAGACTAAGGGGATAGGGAGGTAATGTTTCGTTGCTTATGTAATTAACTATCATCTCTCCCACTCACATTGATGTTCGTTTTTGCCTTAGTATGTAAGTTGAGTTCTGTACTTTGCAAAGGACATTTATGTTATAAGTTTCACGAACATTTTATTGATATTCGTATGCTACCGTGAAGCACCGTGGCGTTGCCGTCCTACTTCCGTGACTCGCCGTAATGACACCGGGGCTCTGCCGCCGATTTCCGGGGCAGAACCGTGGTGTATCGGGACGCACCGGGACACACCGTAGCGCCTCCGGAGCTACACCGGGAATGCACCGTCGCAAACCGTAGCATTACCGGGACAGACCGTGATCAATTTTTGCCCTAAACCGGCTCTGGTCCGTAGCTCTGCCGGGAATATATGAACGTACTCGAATTCCGTCCCGATTCGTCCCGGTTCTCCCCGGTCAACCGGCTGCATACTACCGGGACGCACCGGGGCGTACACCGGGACAGTGTGAATAAGGCTTTACCGACATTCACTGGCTGCTACCGGCTACCGTGCTAAACCGTAGTTCGACCGGCAAGAGTCTGGGCTACGCCGGCTATCCTCCGTGACACACCGTGGCCAAGCCAGGAGTCACCGTATCTCCACCGTGAGCACATCCAATGCCGGTTTGCTACGGTTTCGCCCGGTGGTCGAACGGTGGAGATACGGTTCACGCCGGAAGAGCTACGGTGATGCCCCGGAATAAGCGTCCCGGTAAGTAATAATAACACCACAGGGGCTACTTCCCGGTGAAAGCCGGTTCAACACAGTGTATCCCGATTCAATGTGGTGAATGCCGGTGTCCACACAAGTGTGAAGAGGCTATATTCTTTCTTTTTCAAAACGCTGTTGCTCACCTAAAAACAAATGCTCCTAAACTGTTGAAAATATGTTTTTTCTGACAGTCATACCTGCATCATCACCATCATCATCATCATCATCAGCAGCAGCAGCATCAATAACAACATCAACATCGACGCCAAGAACAACATCAACAACATCATCAACAACTGCAACAACAGCTCCAATATCGACAAAGACGCCTTCGTCAGCAACACATTTAGTTTCTACATCAACAGCGCATGTGGATACAACGACGATTACGCAGGAAAGCGGCAAAAACGACTCACAAAACGGTAGGTACCGCTGCTACTACAGTAAGGTAAAACAAACCCGAACAAAACAAGTGTGTTCCGGTTAACCATTATTAAATTAGGTAGTCAGGTTCGGGATTGATTTGTTATATTATTTTATTTTTTATTCTTTTTTAGTAAAATAACACCTCAGTGCGATCAGGTTTAATAATTAATATTTTAAAATGCCAATACAAACTTATAGAGCCGCTGCATTTGTGAAGATAAGGTCGGGTTAACAGAAACACGCCAATTTATATGCGTAGTTATATTTTTCTGGTCACATGGGATAATGGATAGTGTGTTGTTTACCTTTGAAAAAGCTATCCTATCTGTGCTAGAGGACGTCAGCGGTGTGGCATCTTTTATTACCATTGATAAACAGCTTCAATAAAGGATGCTATTTTCCCAAGCTTTGCGTTTAAGACTCCTTCTTTTCCGATTATTTTAGCCTAACTACTTCAAATGCTGTTTTTGCCTCTGCTGTTGTTGCTGCACTTGTTGTTGCTACTATTTGTTCTTCTATATCATCGTGTTTAGTATTGTATTCACAGATTTGCAGCTTTGATAAAGTTTAAACGTATTATCATTTATAAAATGGTGACATTTCAGTACTATGTACCAATATGACTTTACCATTTTACCAACTTTGCTCATTTGATTCGCTAAATAATATTAAAATGTTTCGTTTTATTCATATTTAAAGGAAGTGATTACATAGGAAATTTATTCTCTTTCATTTAAATATGTAATTAAAAGCTGACTTGTATTGTTTAAAGTATGTTATAAGGATGGAAATTTAAAATACAAGATACATGTAAACCCTAGGCAGACGTCGACCGCTTGAATATTTTGAGTTGAAATTACATATTTGTAACTCCATTGCTGTGGTCCTACCATAGTTTTTAAAATCACTATCCGTATGTTGAATTGCATTCGCAATGTCATGCTCTGTTAAAATTGAATACAGAATGTATAACCTTTTGCTTTCTTCTGTGGCCGTAAAGGCAGGGGGTTGAGATCAAGGACACTGATAGATGGTGACTCTTCATTAAAAGACTTGAATTACATGAACATTTATCTATTTTTAAATACAGTAATTGTTTAGGTGTTGTTTTCCAAGTTGATTAATCATGATCTTTTTAGACGTTATCTATAGTGATTTGGGTGCATCCATCGCCATAGGTCACAAAGGTAGTTGTATAAAATTCTGAAACTTTTCAAATAATACGTCAGATAAATGTTTTTTTCTTTAGAAAATACGATAATTCATCATGGTTCAAAGTTTCCAAGCACCCGCCACCATCTTGAAACATAAAACCAACCACGGATTCTAGTTCATTGCGGTCGCTCTGTATGGCCATTTTGTTCCATCTATTATTTCAAATCAGGAATCTTTTGATACGGAATAACATTTGCATCTACTTGGAGTTTTTCGACAAATAAAACTATTTAGTAGTTTTAATTATAATATAGTTAAGATCAAAGATTAAGTTTTTATAAAAACAATACATGAGTGTCTGCTTTTAATCATGTGTTATTGATGATTTGTTTTAAGTGACACTCATTACCTTTCGGAGCGAAGACTGTGCTTGCATTCTATCTTGTAGAGGTTAATTAAAAAGGTCAAAAGATAGCCTTGCGGTTTGAGTGTGCCCTAGTTCCGCCGTCGGCCAGAGATCTAATACAGATTTACAATATTTCAACTACCCTTTTTTTGTTTGCATTGGCAGTGATGATTTATCGGATATTGCATTTTTACGTAAATCTAGTGTGAATATAGTTCTAATCGTGGAAACTAAAATGTCTAATGTATACACATTCTTTAAATTCTTAAATGCCTTACTCGGGAATTGAACTTAAAACGGCGTAACAGCGCATCGCCACAGACCAACCGATAATTTACATTGACCCTACTCACTGAAATACCATTAAACTATACAGTGTTGCATATACTGCCGGTTAAACGGTCAATGCTATTCGTTAATTTCTTTTTATAAACTTGCTCGTATAGGAAGTATGCATGAGTGCCAATTCAAAGCAAAATGACAGTACTTTGGGTATTAGAACTATAACTGAAAAACACCATAATTATTAATAGATCTTATTGTCCAACAAATACTAAAGAGATTAGTGTTTCTTAAATTTGAATGGATACTTTACAGAAAAACGGGAATCGTTTCCGGTTGGGGGAATTGTGGGTGTCTCAGTCGGCGCCCTGTTGATTGTTGTTGTTGTTCTCGTATTGGCGTGGTAGGTCTTACGTTTACATTCATTTAAGTTATATTCGATGTACAAAGTAAACTCCGATAAACGCAACCCCAATCTATAATCGGTTAATATACTATTCATTTAGTGACCACATAAGTCGTACAATTATCATCATCTTTAATGAAGTCATCATTCCATGTTTATTTTAATGTTATTACTCTTTTGACGTTCAGACCATTACTCTTACATGACTGGATTGTTGACTGTCAGTTTGTAAATTGACATAAAGTTCACGACTTAAATGCCATTATTCCGCACTTAATTGTGTATTTTTATAATATAAAATAAAACCCATTAATGACATCGTAACCGCCGGCGACACCGGCTTCCACTTCATCTATCAAACATGTTCAACTTATACTTAAATGATGTTATGTTGAAAACAGGTGGCACCGACGAAACAGCAAACACGCAGCTGAACAAACGAATGCATCAGATTTTAACCCACATCCTGCCTACGAGATGGAGAATGCTCGAAATGATGACCAGTTGTCAAACGACAGCGGATGCCAGGACATAGCAGCTAAAGTGGACGCTGATGGTGAATACAACACAGTTTCTATACAGACGTTTAATAGTCATCAACATCCGTCAGTTGACGCAACATACAACCACATTGCACTTGGACCTAAAAGTGTTATCGCAATTGACAACACGTATGCGCATATTCCGAATGCGGCGACAGGGTCCGATAACACTTACTCACATATGTCCAAACCAAACACCCGACCTGAACACGATAATGTGAATGAGCCAGAAGACTCAACTTACAACCATTTAGGTGAATCAATAGCACTGTCATCTTTGTCTCGCCGCAATGACGATGGACAATTCGGGGCTCAATCTAATAACGGACAAATGGATGATACTTATTCTCATATTAATGCAAATAACGATAAATCGCACATTCAAAATCCAAAGACTGATTATGAAGACACCACATACAATCATATTGGTGATATACCCACTGCTACAAAGAACTTACCATACATCAAAGGACCTAAGACTGGACAAAGTTCAAATGGGCTCACTGAAACGCAAAAGGCTGTCGCAAGTCGTTATGACTATGCCGTTGTCAACAAACGCTCGCAAGAAACCAAGGCCACATTTCATGTCCACGATGCCCATCACGATTATCTCGTGTTAGAACCGGACCAAGAAACAACAGGCAAACCCAAGCCGTACGACTACGCAGTTGTCAACAATAAACCGTACGCTCCAGAGGCTAAATCTTCAACCGATAACGCTCCACACATTGATGAACCGACGAAACGTTTTGCTCTTGCGCAATCCAAAGCGACAAAGACTAAACCATACGACTACGCAGTTGTCAACAAAATGGCCCTTGCTTCTGATGCAACAACATCACATGAATTTGGACAGCACGAATACTATGTTCTCGAGCCAATCCACTCCAAAGCAGTCAAACCATAGCGGTATGATTCCGCATATGTCAATTAACAATGTTTGAACACAAACCGTCTAAATACAAAGCGACAAAACTTTCGCCATGTTACTATGTTTTTTGGAAACAAATTTCTTATAAACATAAAACAAGGACGATAGCATAAAATATTAAAACGGAAGACTCACGATACTGTGACATTTGGAAAAGCAACCGGTGTTTAATTCTTTATAATAGATTTGTTTTGTTGAATATAAACAGATGTGAGTATGTTCTGGCATGAAACAACTAAGCATTAAAATACATTTCAAATTCACCATACATGATGTTCATGTCTGAAACGTTAGACTTCATTTAATATTACCAAGTTAGTTGACGTACGTTCAACTGTGTATGAGGTTGTGTTTGTATTTTGATTTGTTTTAGTTGTGGAATGTATATGCTATGTCTTTTTATACGTCATATAGGCGCTTATGTTGTAAATATTTTTTAAAACGTTTGAGTAGTCGGTGATATAATCAGATATTCAAATAAAGAAAATGTATCCTGGTAAATGTGTCTCCAAGTGTTGATTGTATGTTTTAAAGTAGATGTTAGACACCTGGACTGCATGGTACTCGAAACGTCCCAACCTACGGCGACATATCCTACGAAATATGACTTTGGTGTTGAAAATAGATAATTTACTGAATGCAAAGAAAAACGACTCTACTTAAGTAATAAAAAACCTATATGGTTGTGACTTATTGAATGGAATGTTGGACACAGGCAACCCGTGTTTAATTCTTCACGACAGACTGTTAACAAATGTTACTTATATTTGCCACAAAGAAAGCACTCATGAAATATTTTGTTGAATAAACTATTATACAATATTGAAGGTGCAATTTAAACATTTCGTTTAAAAACAACTTGGTTTATGTTTTTATACATACATGCGTGAGGTTATATGTTGTATATATATTTCATATTTTTATTTTTTACCATAACTGCATATATGTCAAATAAGTGTTTATATTGTAAACCTTTAAATTTGTGTTTTAAGCATACCGTTTGAGTAGTTGGATAATGTAGTCAGTCATTTGAATGAAACACTTGTATCCCGGTCACAGTGCTATACAATACAACCTTAGTTTGGCTTGTGAAAATATGTTTTGCACTTATTTTGATATAGTTTGCAGTCTTTTAAATAGTACCCCGATCTGCGTTTTGTTTCGATTCCTGTTTATAGATTGACATAAAATATAATGTAATATAAATTGTTAAAGCCATTGAGTTGCATAAATTTACTTACGCAGTTTTGTGTATGTAAGACCTAGACATATCATATAATGACATCAAAACTATGCAAATTTGCAATTTTATTTTTGCCGTTAAAAAGAAAAAAAAAAACACTAAAATTATGAAAATGTGTCTCGCATCAAAGACTATGCACACTATTCTTTTGATAGTATACGCAAGAACTATGAGGTTTGGTTTTTTATTGCCTGATATGTTTGTGTGAAAGTCATATGTTCTCTGACGGCGGTCAGATTACCGTCTAACACTTTATTAGGGACTATGGCAAGTATATGTACTTGTGCCAAAACAAAGTAGGAACATGAAACTATTTAATTTACCTGATTACCACTTGTCATACGCAACATAACTATTGTTAAATATATTGTCAAAAATAATAGATATACCATACATGTTTTATCGATGCCTCACAACATTTGAATTGTATACTAACTTTACATCTATGTCATTTTTCGATCATGGCAAATGGCTTTTAACTTTAAATGTATTTAATTAATAGATGTGCTGACTTACATTGTACATACCTATATAGAGAGAAACAAATAATTGATTATCACAATAAATACTGTGAAAGTTTAAAGCTTTTCGAAAATAATTGTGGTATATATAAGAAACATATATTTCTAATAATGTTTAAACACTTTCTGACTCTCAGTACGCTCGGTACGAACAAACAGAAATTGGATTTCAACGTTGGGCTTCATCGTTTTACAAACAAAAGTTCAATACAAGGTTAAAACTATTCTTTAATTGAAAATCTCGCTTAAAGCATAACTTACATAATTGTACTGTAGTGTTGTTAGTTTGTATAATCTGCTTTTACTATGCTTATTTATTTTGATGACTAAGGCATTTGGTTCACGTTGATTCTGTGCGATCTAAATATAAACATAAACATGTAATCATTTTCAGTGGCCTGACGTAATAAGCAGTTATTTTTAAGCTTTTCTTAGAAAAAAACACAACATTTTTAAAGCTTTACTACTGAAATACTGAGGAAGTTATATATGTACACAAGAGTCATAGTCGCGTGATTAAAGACGGTATCACTAGTCCTGGATTCTTTCCGTTCGTAAACTCAACATCTTCCGTGTCGACCAAATTACGACATTTTGTAACTTAAAACATGGAACACGCTACGTTTGTTTTTGGAATAATAATTATGTGGGTGTGTATTTAAAGTAAGTGTTTTTCTCTTTATAACACGCACGTGTATTTGTTAAGAAAAATAATGGAAGAAATTCACTATTTTTTGTTTGTTTATAAAAACGTTTACAACAGAAAATTATATCACACAAGAAGCGAAAACGAATGCTCGTATAATAAAATAATTTCAACAGAAACTAAAACCAGCTTTTTTTCTAAATCCATATATTATGTAATATAAACAAATGTAAATCATATCCCAAAGTGGTGTACGTACATGTAAACCCACTGATTTATTGAACATTCATAATGATATGATATAATAGTATATCGTAAAAAAAACTCGTGAACCTGTCGTATAGGACATATCATGCACCTTAATGTCATCAAAAGAATCGAAACAAAAGGTTCTATTGAAGGTTACTTTGATCGAAATTAAAAAAAAACTTATTGCTATTATATCATAAAATTAAAAATAACACATTAAATCAATCATTATCAAACTTGTCACTTGCTAAACACCAAGCTCATCTATGTATTTTCCTTTAGTTGGTCAGCATTGAAGCAAAACGCCAAATGCCAGCGTTTAATAATAGTCTTTATGTATTGATCATAATGAGATAGCTAACGACTGAGCGTACTAGTATGTATTGAAGTAAAGATAACACATATTGACGGAAAAGGGCATTTATTATTTATGCCATATTACAATTGTTTATACACAAAATATGATTGTAATATTTTCAAAATACATATTTGTGGCAAACAACGCCAAAAGAGAAACGACGCCACAGAGAGGAGCGAAGGAAAGAGGGAAACAACTTGAACATTGATCTACCTAATAAGAGGTTAATACTTGGTTGCTCGCTGCCATTGTAAGATAATAGGCCTGACAGCCTAATAATGGCCTGTGGGCCATTCAAAATCAAATTAAATACATGCCTATTCAAATGTCTTAAGTCTTTTTAATGTTTTTTTTCTTCTATAAAACAACCAAAAATGAATCCTTAAAAAATCCGCATTTCACACAGCTGATATTATTTAAATCTTAACCGTCATCAATGACGTCATCTTTTAAACTATGTAAACAAAAACTAGTGTCGGCTTCCGGTTTAAAATGTGTTTTATGAGATAAAAACTTGTTAAAAGTAAGTTAACAACATATTAGACATGTTTTTTGTTAAACACAGTTATAACAGTCGGTATTGGTGTCGTATTTTTTAAAAAACTGTTACAGTTTGTGATAAAAATTAATGAATTGAGTCACCTGGTTCAATGCGAGAAGTACCCGGACTGGATCAAGATCGGATAAATATTTTAAAGTGTAGACAGCGTGAACAAAGTGTATTGAATATTACAGTTTTCAAACTCTTTGTTCTCGTTTTGACCACGTCCTGTATTCCAACTGCATAAATATGCATAAATCCAGTGGTGTGAGTGCTTTAGATAATCATTTTGACTCTTCATTGTTGTCGAGATGTTAAAAATATGTTTTGGTTAAATAATAACAGTGCCATTCTGACTAATTCGGATAATTCTTATTTCTTTTCCAATAAATAAATAAAACAGTGTTTGTTGTGAATTATCGGCAGCCATTTTCAACTCCGCTCTGAACACTAGTGACGTAGCTTGTTGCTCTTAACGGCACGTGAATAAGCACGACGGCAATTATGCGAAGTTAATACGGGTCACGTGACCGGACAAAATCGGATAATCGCCTCCCTAGCCTCATACACACCATAAAAGGGTACTGATTTTGTTACTATATAGTAACATTCGTATTAAATATCAATTAATGAGATCCATATTACTTTTTATAAGTAAATGTATATAAAATGTAAATTGAAAACATATGACACAAAATGATAAAATGAACAAAGAAACTATGTACACGCATGTTTGTCTGTTTCAATATAACTTAGTTTTACTAGACTGCATACAAATACATGCCCGTTGTATAAATACTTCAAATTTTATCGGTTAAATTAATAAAGCTCGCATGGAGCATCCATTGACCTAGGGTTATATTGTCAGGTGACAATCTGACCTAGTAAATACAACAGAAAGCGTACTTCCTGTTTGTGATAAACATTACCGCACGAACAATAGAATTAAGCAAAAATGGGAGAGGATTAAAATTAGCGAATCTATGCATTCAGCTTAACAAAAAAACCAACATCATGTAGTCCGATAATTGATCAGTAGTTCTTCAATGTAAGAGGATGTATTTCATATCTTAAAAAACTAGGGCAAGCGATAAGTTTATTTCGTAGAAGCTTTCAAAACAAGAATGAAATTAACGTCCGTTTTCTTGAGTGACATGAAACTGAGCGATAGAGAATCACTTAGAAACAATGGAACGTGAAAGTATTAAAGTGTTTAAGTATGTTCTGTCATTGTCAATGTACTCACTCTGACATGTTGCATCCGATAGATCATAAATATTCACTTAGATTTCAAGTACATGGCAATTGAACTACAATACTTTAGGAATTAACACCTCATCCCCCATTGAAGATCAACAAATAACGAATGAGAAGATGTATATGAATCATTCTAAAACACACTAAATGACCAAACTGTTGTTTTGTTTACTTCTTTTATTCAATTTTGTTCACAATATTTTAATTTAGTTTTTTTCTGTCATAAATACAAATGACAAAACATATAAAGAAAGAATGAGACACAAAAATAAACATGTAATATTAACGTCAGGCTACATCATGAATCTAATGTGTTTGCCGATTAAAAACCCCAAACAATTATGCAATAGAACGTGTGTTATTCTTTATAAAATTTAGAAAGGCTTCTGCACTTAATGACAATAATTACTCATTTTGTGATTTGTCAAACCGTGTATTATGTCGTTCAAGAAAAACTGTAATCGATTAGAATATAATAGATTTATATGTCACTATAGATTTATATATTTCATTTCTCTTTATTTCTTCAATTTAAATCTTACACCGGAACCTTTTAAAGAGTTAGTGTGTCCGACGTATTAACCATTCATGGTTATATCACAGAATTCTATCAAAAATACAAACAAACTGATATATGAAAGGTTCGTTACGAACAGTGTAGTGCCACATCTTAACACTTTTTCTATAGATAAGTACTCATCGTTGTTCTTTTCTTTAAACCGCTGACGATATACTTTATAAATTTCTGCCTTTGATTTCAAAATACCTATAACATAAAAGAAAAACAAAGATGCAATGTTCGTTACTAATTTTGACATGTTCATTATATATATAATTCACGAGTGAATTGCTTTAAAGACGGGTTTGTGCGCTGCTTGGACTTATAACTATGTGTCTGTCAGTTTTACTTTCCTAGACATGTTTATGAAAGTAACAATTGGCAGGAACGGAAAATTTATTCTTTGGCCATACAGTGGTTTGAAACAAAATAAAGGTGTAATAGAATAAAGATGATTTCTAACGAAATCATGGTTATGTTAACTTCAGAAATTGATAAAAAGTGAAAAAAAGGAAAGAATAATACTTTTTTAGAAGAAACGTCATAGTTTTTACGTTTTGCTGGTTAAGTGACTCGCAAATGCAGCTGACATTATCGAAACATTTTTGTAACAAACATGTCAAGCAAAAACATGTCAGTAACGAACACTTCAAATTATGAGGTTTTATTTGATTATCGTTTTGTATTTTCATATGAATACGACGTTTACTCGTTCATTTGAGATAACAATCAGCACAATTCATTTCAAGGTAAGTTAATTTAAATTAGCGGAACTCCATTTTCAAATGTAAACAACATACATGTACAATCCCTGATCTCTGAGGACCAGAAAAATATAACTACACAATGATGTAGTACGGGGCGACTTTTTACAGTCGCCAAACAGGCACTAAACACCAGATGTAGTAAGTTAAATTAAACTGATGAAGGGGAAAGCCCTCAGGAAGCATAGCCTGCACGAGAAAACAGCAATCTCGGTTTTATTGAAGCTGTTCATCTGCTTCATCAGTAGTAATGAATGATGGCTCGCCACTGACGCCCAATAGCGCATGAGCGAAACTCCATTTTCAAATGTAGACAACATACATGTACACTCCATGATATCTGAGGACCAGAAAAATATAACTACACAATGATGTAGTACGGGGCGATCTTTTATGGTATTTTAGTAACGAACATGTCAATTAAAAGTCATTTCGCATACGTGTTAACGTTTACATTCTATACTGTCCATATCAGTAAATTGCTATGATGATATTTTTTTATTATATATGATTATTGTCAACTTGATAAGATAAATCGTAAGTACATGTATTTAAAAATGTTTTACTGATTAATGATCGTATATATAAATCGATTCGTCCGTTTAATATGTTCTATAGTGTTACTATTTAGATTCTTCATATGCAATTAATTGATCCCGAAGTAATGTAGCACATTAATACATAGACAGCCGACTATGTTTAAATGACAAAATATTTTCTATTCAAATGTAACTTCATTTACTATCATCGATGAGTCTTGCAACACAAAATGGATTATATGGTCATTTTTTAAATACTCGTCACAACATGTTCAAGACCAATACACGAACAAAGTGTAAGACAATATCTTATGTGTAAAAGTAATCGCGTGAGAAACAATGGACTGCGAACTGGATTGTTAACTGGGCTAGCTTTGTAACATACATTTATTATTTTCAGAAGTAGCGTCTTCAACAACAACAATGTCATATTCTCCTGAATCATCAACCGTTTTCGCAGACGACAATGACGCAATATTCGCCTGCATAAACAACGACATCGATTACTACTATGACTACTATGACGACATATTCGCCTGCATTTTGTCAACATTGTCAACGACAACGACACCATCACCGCCTACATCTTCAACCACATCGCAGAAGAAAACGACACCATCTTCGCCTACATCTTCAACCACATCGCAGACGACAACAACGTCATCTTCTCCTGCATCTTCAACCACATTGTTAACGACAACAACGCGTTCTTCGCCTGCATCGTCAACAACATTGTCAACGACAACGACGCTATCTCCGCCTACATCTTCAACCACATCGCAGACGACAAAGACGCCATCTTCGCCTGCATCGTCAACCTTATCGCAGACGACAACAACGCCATCTTCTCCTGCATCTTCAACATTGTTAACGACAACGACGCGTTCTTCGCCTGCATCGTCAACAACATTGTCAACGACAACGACGCTATCTCCGCCTACATCTTCAACCACATCGCAGACGACAACGACGCCATCTTCGCCTGCATCGTCAACCTTATCGCAGACGATAAGGACACCATCTTGGCCAGCATCTTTAACCACAACGTCAATGACGAAACAAAGCGAAGGTCAATTATATATTTGACATCTTTTAAGAAAACAAATCTTTGCTTTCTTTAACATTTATTACAAACATTTTCTGAATAATTTATACATTAGTTTATTTTATCTTAAAACTACTTTCAAAATAATGATTTCATTGTTTGCCCATATTTATGATATATGTGAATCTAGGTAAATACTTCCTTTTCAATATCATACATAAGACAATACATGTAACTTTGACATCGGCGGTATCACACAATTCGAATTCAAACTACACACTTGGCGAAACAGGACCAACATTGCCACAAATAACTGACAATGCAACTATGGTGTTTACGACAAAGACTTATACAATTAGGACAGTTTATATGTATATTTACCAACAGGTTCTATATTTAACAATTAAAAAACGTTATCAACAAACAATTCTGGAACTATATTAAAATACAATGATTCAGTCGCATAAGCCCATTTTACCTTAAAGTTATATTACCGTTGAACAAGAGCATTTAACCACACAACTTAGTTTTCATAATTTTTTACCTTAATCATTAGTATAGCGTTATAAATGATAAACCGCAATATGGTTTAAATCTGATTTCATCGAAACAATGTTTGGTAACTGGATATACATTCGCGAATATTTCAAATTCTAGC
>Ga0224511_10001695_pt1 | contig 13757 bp, 5 predicted proteins | sample SF_May12_sed_USG_2_FD_169988 | JGI IMG/M metagenome (GOLD analysis project Ga0224511, IMG submission 169988) | Sediment microbial communities from San Francisco Bay, California, United States - SF_May12_sed_USGS_8_1 | ecosystem: Environmental > Aquatic > Marine > Sediment | place: USA...
TATTAAACAATGAACATAATATTGGGGCAATTTCGTTACTCGTATGTTTATAGAATTCAGAACTAATGCCATCATTTCCAGCACTCTTTCCTACAGATAATTTACCAATAGCGTTAATAACCTCATCTAATGTAATCTCCGCATTTAGGTATTCATCTTCTACACCTCCATCATCATTAACAGTAACAGAGCCAACAGAGTCATCATAGAGTAACTCGCTAAAGTAAGTAAACCAGTCATTCAAACTAATATTTGAATGTATCACTGTCTGTTTAAGTCTTGATTTCTTCAAAACAGCCCATAATTGATTTACATTTTACAACAATCAATTAACTTATTTGCTGAGCATTTTGAGACTCTGATTTACGGTTACTTGTTATAGTCTTAAATTCCAACTTTAGCCTCTTATAGAGGCTAAGGTCTTCGCTATCATTAGTTATTCTGAATCTATGTAACACAGTATTGTTATATAACATATTTTTTTTTTAATTTACAAAAGTAATTGTTACGGAGAAAAATGACTTCGTACCAAATACGAATTGCTGTTATACAGCTTTTTCAATATTTTAAATCATTTTATCAATCTGTATATTTCAAATGATGCAATTATTATTTTGGTCAGAACAGCCTAGTACTTTGCGTACACATATTGATCAGTACCGATATTTTTCATTATTTTTCAATTATCACTGCACAGCAGTATTTACTGAACTGAACAGGTGTGTTTAAAGGTAAGATAAATAAAACATTGCTATGTGTTCTGTTTCATTTTTGTGGGGAAGGGCTGTGTAACAAAACTATAAACAGCAGCAAAATTGAGTGTCATATGTTTTCGAGAGCTGTTTTTCCGAAGCTTATTAAATGTTGTTGATAATCATGCCTTAGATAATTTGTTGATATGAGTATACAATAATGTTTTGTATTTTAATGAACTTGATATGTTTTGTTGATTAATGTACAAACTTGTTTGAATACAGTCCACTGTGATTTTCGATACAGGTCAGCCATCTGTCTGTATTGCCTATTGAGCACACAGACTGGCGTGTGTTGTTTTCTTACAATTGTTATTGCCAAAACTTTCATATGGTATGGCTTTATGAACTGAAAAAGGCAGCTGCTGTGCAGAGAAATCTCAAGATGTAATTGGTTACTTTAATCTAGAAGTAAGTAGTTGAAATGTGTGTTTCACAAAATCAACTTATGTGTACAAAACTGTACATCATTTATCCATTATTGGCCTATGATATTATCTTATTTATTTGACCTTGCACTGACCTTCACTTATTAATGTTCGGCAGTGTTCGCTGTCTATAAAAAGTATGTATACAGCTGTCATACTGGACAAGCAGGTTTATTGAACGTTTTGTTCACTGAGTTAATGTGTGGAATAGTGGTTCAGTGTTAAGATTTTGGACTGTAAATCAAGATACTATGGGTTCGAATCCGACTGAAACAATATATATTTTTATTTTTGTTGTTGACATGTCTTCTCACTCCACAAACGTTGAATACTGTTGTTTTTTCCAAATGTGTTGCTATAGTTGCAACCATATTCTCATTAGATCGTAATGAAACACTCGACTATCGTTTCGGCGTGTTGATTTTTTGCTAGATTTGACACAGTGCAAATTATATTAAGTGTTATAAATTTTATGAGAACAATCTTGAATCTCGATCATGTTTTGCGCCTTTAAAATCATTTAAATATGAAAAAAGCTCCGCGCAGGGGATTTGAACTCGTGTTATCAAGTTCTCAGTCTCTTATACCACTGAGCTACATACATCGTTATAGAGCTAGATAATTATTACCAGATTAATAATTCACAAAAGGTACATTCCTTGTAAAACTTACGAAGATTATCGGATTATTCATCTATGTTTAAATCATGCAGCGTGTGTCATGTCACAACTCAGTTTCATAATGGTAGAATACCTAAGTTAGAGCTCCTATCCCAGACTTGGTTGAAATGAACATTTTAAAATGAAATGTCAGCCAAGGATTGGCTTCCCTTTCTTCAGTTTAAACAAGAGCCGGTCAAACCGGGTGATGCTCCCCGAATAGGTTTTGGACACAGGCAAGACATTTCGTCTTCTCAATATGATGATCATTTCTGTAAAATAGCGTTGAAATCCGACTTCAAAAAATGAAGTTATAGACCGGATACCAGTATGCTGCAAGGTCATGCTGTGACCTAGACCTTTACGGTAGCGACCCAAATGATGCGCGCGACACATCGTCTCAATATGGTGAGCATTTATGTGAAATAGTTTTAAAATCCGACTGACTGGGACGTACGGAAGGACTGACTGACTGACTGACTGACTGACTGACTGACTGACTGACTGACGGACGGACGGACAACCCGGCGACAATATGTTCCCCCGAAATTTTTCGGGAGCATAAACACCATAACATGTTTATCAAGTTATATTAAACTAGATCATTGATACGTTTTTCACTCAAATAGTTGTCAGTATAGAATTTTAATAGCACGTTTTGCAATTAATATAAACCGTTTCAAACGCTTTGTTTTGTTTATCTCAAATTATAATTACCCGAAACGTGCGGTGTTATTTCGACTTTAGTAAGGTGCGTGGCGAGGTGAACTCCGTTATATTTATAAACCGAGAAATCCTGACAGGACCAGAGAACGCGCGTATTTGTTTCACATATTTAACGACAACGAGGAATGTCAATGAAATTGAAGTATTATATTGATAATGACTATCTGTGAAATACTGCTTTTCATTTTGATATGTTTTTATTTTGGGAATTAAAATTCGCCAATGCTGGGAAGGAGCTTTAATATAGATAAGGAACCCCTATAAATAATCCCATTAAATGCTAGAGACTGCAACTTCACAGTTAAATTTGCTGAAGAGTTAAATATACACGAAATATACACGAAATGAGTTCCAAAATTGAGCTTTTTATTTTTTATAATTAAGTTGACTGTGTTGATTTGCATGATCATGCAGAACATACATTCATTTTGTTACCTATTGATTTGCTGTCCTGCAACTTTGCTATTGCAATAAAATGGATTTAACTAAATTTTACCCATATTGTAAAAAGGATTTATTTTGATATTTTTTTATCATGAATTGTTAACTTTACAAAGTACACATGAAAAAGGCGTGTAACATATTTGAACTGCCTAAATATGCAATTAGTTCGTGCATCTGTATTTTTACTGGAAAGTTAACAGGTATTTTTTTCCAGTTTGTATACTTGCCCTGTTTTTTAACAGACATTATATTTTCTATATTTTCATTTTCATTCATATATATGTTTATTTTCTAGTATGTCTATTTCTGTTTTAATAAAATATTTATTGAAATTAGCGGTTTTGTGGTTCCTTTTATTGATAACCATACATACATATGTGTGTATATGTATGATTAGATATGTGGGTTTGTACATGTGTATAAACATGTGTGTATAATGTATGTATATATATGTATGTACATGTGTGTTTATACACATATATTTATATGTATGCGTGTGTGCATGCGTGCGTGTGTTTGTATGGGTGTGTATGATGTTCAACAGGATTAAAAGGTGGAGTAGGGAATTTTAAATGTTGCACTTATGATTAAACAGATTTTAATTTAAAGTGTGATCATACCCCATTAATTATCTAGATCATATGAAGCATTATAAACGTTGTAAACGATCTTCAAGTGTAGATGTAGAATGGTATCACGACCCGTCATCGGACCAATACAAATGTTTGCTGGGAAGTTAATTGAAAGTACCATTAATAAGTACGGTAACAAATTTGACCTTTGTCCTTGTGGCATTTACCGTTGAGATACGGACATGTAGAAAGCGTGCAACGCAATGCAAATGTGTACACGTATTATTTCACAAGCAAACGCAATGTCAAAAGCCAAAAGGCGACTGACAATAATCATCCAACAACTTCGAGTGGTTTAAAGTACTGCACCAGAAGTAAAACTTACGTTTTCCATCCAACTGTACTTTCTCAGTCAAACACTCCGACTAATAGGTTGTTCCATTTCTGATGAATGTAGATAATCTGACATTTCACAAAAACACATTCGAATACTTATACAAGTAGTGCAGTTATATGCATATGTTAATGGGCTGTCTTTGCTGTACCGGCCTACAGCTTGCATTACACATTCACCACAGTAATTTGATACTAACCACCTGCTGCATTGAATAGACCCTTTTTCAAAAAAGTTAAGTCCAGGATTATCCTAATTACCTCCCGTAGAAAGTCGTATTAATCATAATACATAGTTCCGCATTTTTTAAACTCCTCCCATTTCTGTAGCATCCATTTGTTTGTGTGATAAAGCTCATCACAAACAAAAAGTACAAGATTTTTTTTGTATTTACTAGGTCAGATTTTGCCAACTACATGAGCAATATGCATTGATCACGTTGTAAATAATATATTTCTTCATATAATTGTGATGTATTCTTGTTTTGAGTTTGTTTTTAATTTATCAATGCTTTCACCCTTCACACACACATTGAGGTGAAGTCTTATTTAAATGCTGAACTGGCGCAAAGTAAATAGATTATACGCAACAGCACTTTCGTAATACGTGATAAAAACACATTAACACTTGGCTAAACGTTATAATTATAATTGTTATTATTTAAAAGAAAATAAATTTACTTACAATTGCATGTTTAGTGTCTGTTTTTTCTTATCTCAGATAATTAAACTTAACTTGTTATACCCTTAAACGATTTAAAGGCTGTTTCAGGATGTTATAACAATGCATTCAAAGGCTGTTTCAGGATGTTATAACAATGCATTAAAAGGCTCTTTCAGGATGTTATAACAATGCATTCAAAGACTGTTTCAGGATGTTATAACAATGCATTCAAAGGCTCTTTCAGAATGTTATAACAATGCATTCAAAGGCTGTTTCAGGATGTTATAACAATGCATTCAAAGGCTGTTTCAGGATGTTATAACAATGCATTCAAAGGCTCTTTCAGGATGTTATAACAATGCATTCAAAGGCTGTTTCAGGATGTTATAACAATGCATTAAAAGGCTCTTTCAGGATGTTATAACAATGCATTCAAAGGCTGTTTCAGGATGTTATAACAATACATTCAAAGGCTCTTTCAGAATGTTATAACAATGCATTCAAAGGCTGTTTCAGGATGTTATAACAATGCATTCAAAGGCTGTTTCAGGATGTTATAACAATGCATTCAAAGGCTCTTTCAGGATGATATAACAATGCATTCAAAGGCTCTTTCAGGATGTTATGACAATGCATTCAAAGGCTCTTTCAGGATGTTATAACAATGCATTCAAAGGCTCTTTCAGGATGTTATAGCAATGCATTCAAAGGCTGTTTCAGGATGTTATAACAATGCATTCAAAGGCTGTTTCAGGATGTTATAACAATGCATTCAAAGGCTGTTTCAGGATGTTATAACAATGCATTCAAAGGCTCTTTCAGGATGTTATGACAATGCATTCAAAGGCGCTTTCAGGATGTTATAACAATGCATTCAAAGGTTGTTTCAGGATGTTATAACAATGCATTCAAAGGCTGTTTCAGGGTGTTATAACAATGCATTCAAAGGCTCTTTCAGGATGTTATGACAATGCATTCAAAGGCGCTTTCAGGATGTTATAACAATGCATTCAAAGGTTGTTTCAGGATGTTATAACAATGCATTCAAAGGCTGTTTCAGGATGTTATAACAATGCATTCAAAGGCTGTTTCAGGATGTTATAACAATGCATTCAAAGGCTGTTTCAGGATGTTATAACAATGCATTCAAAGGCTGTTTCAGGATGTTATAACAATGCATTCAAAGGCGCTTTCAGGATGTTATAACAATGCATTCAAAGGCGCTTTCAGGATGTTATAACAATGCATTCAATCTGTTTCACACTTGAAGTGTGATGGAATGATTTAAGATAATTTCAATCTTTAATTTAAGTATTACTGATATAACAAGTCAATCACTTTTTACCAATATGAGGCATGTCGACACGGGAATTTCATTTATGAGTAAGGTCAGGAATTGGAATGGTATAAAAAAGTACCTGATACAAATATTTGAATTTCATAATTCATGCATAAGCAGTGTATGGTAGGGTTAAATAATGATAGTTTAACAGCATCCGAAATTATGTGTTTGCATTTCGTTGACATTTGCCTATAAAACACATTTAATGCGCACAATTTACGGCAAGGTACTCCTTAATTTCGCATACAAAAGGCGCTTGTGTAAAAATGAAAAGTCTCGCTGCCGTTAATCCTAATCTCCACAATGTGTTATTTTATACCCCGCCGTAGAAAACCTTTATGAAAAACACCCACTATTTTCAGATAAATATGAAATGGATCATGTCAAGTATCTAATAAAATATATGTATATTATTTTGGGAAAAAGAAAAAGCTATACGGAAGCATAGCCTGTATGTATTATATATTTTTATCGAATCATTAAAAAACCACGGCGTAATTAATAACTCTATTTTATGCAAATACATTTGAGCACTTGCTATCAAGACATGTCAACATGTATAACCATCTATTATACTTTATCTCAAGATAAAATTTACCCTCAAGAATTACAACTACTTCAGCCTTTGGTACATGTGTACTTAAGTCTTTCGTTCAATATTGCATTATTGACCCATTTGTACGATAAACATTTTCAGAGTTAAGAATAAAAGTGCATCAATAATAGCTTTACTTATCCTTTGTTTTCGTCATTAAAGTATAGGTAAACATTACGCATTGAGAAATGACCATAACCCCGGTTAGTTCATGTTCAACAAAATAGGTAAAGTATTGAAAAGGTAAAGCGATTTAATAACCTATCTGATTTATACGCAGATGATACAGATTAAGGTATACCACACTTTTTATGTTAAATGTTAAAAATACTGTAAAAGGTGTACATTCACATAACCCAACATGCACATATTATACACATATGTACATAAAACACATCAACTCATATTTAAAAAAATAAATAAATAAACTTCTGTATTCGAACCTTCGCCCAAGAAGGTGACTAATAAAAACGTATCAAATGAATCTACTGTTTATCTCACTGAGCTCTTTCACCTTGATGACAAATATTGTACAAGTAGGATGTAAAGGGGATATGTCTGATCTTTTTATCAGCTATTTATCAGCTATTTATTAAATATTTTAATATCAAGTAGTATTTTATCGTCAAAAAGAATGAAATAATAACATAATACCGAAACATATTGCAAAATACGCCAAAAATGTATTCACGATATGTACCGAATAAATTGTTGATTGCCCATAAATATCGGTTATTGCAGATAAGATGGTGTGGTGTAGCCCACTGTCCGATGTGTTCAGATTGGTATCGGAAGTTAACGGACTTTTTCGGAGAGTGTCGTTTTCCGAAGAAATGACCGACGGGTTCTGATTGGTCGGACTCTAAATTTAAATTGTTGCACTCAACAGGCAAATTGTACGGATTAATTCTGGATTACCTGCCCCTATTAAACCACTGAGAATGATTTTAATATTTCAGTTTGAAATATCTCGCATAATGTGCATTTGTTGGCATAAGTTTTTTTAATCGATACACTTACTTTTGTGTTTCCTACATAATTGTAATTAGTGAAAGAATCAGACATATACTCTTTAAGCTGAACTGCCGATAACGCGGAATTGTAAACTGGGTCAATTTAGTTTAAATATTGGTACACCTGTTTACATATAATGGACCCAAACCCCGTGTAATACATAGAAGTCATTAGATGTAAGATCATTAGGGAGTTGCGAAATCGATTTCAACTTCGACTTCGTAGGGTCTTAACCCAATCACGTCGAAGTTAAGTTCTTAATTAAAATGTGAGTTACCAACAAGACGTGGACATGAGTGTTCACTCAAGCATAACATTTATGGTCTTGAAAAGCCGTTTACGATTATTGATACCTTTCTTACCCAAAGCAATGTCAGTATAGAATTATAATAAATATAAACCGATGCAAACGCTTTATTTTTTAAACATTGTTCTAAAATTAGCATGGCCTATAGACGTGCGGCATTATTTTAGCTCTTGCAAGGTGCGCGGTAAAGGGAACTCCGTTATATTTATACACCGGGAAATCCTTTAAGGACCAGAGGACGCGCGTATTTGTTTCACACTTTTCTAACGACACCAAGGGATTTCAATATATTTCAAAGAAGTATTCTATTGATAATGATTATCTGTAAAATACTGCTATTTATTTTGATTTCTTTTAATTTTGGGATTTAAAATCCACCAAGGCTGGGATAGGAGCTTAAAGTGCTTCAAACACTTAAGCAAGGCAAAGATATCAAGTTTACCTTTGTTATTGGAAAGTTGGAAACAAACCAACCCGCATGTGAATACCTCTGCAATTATTATAATGCATTCGTGCAAGCAACTTTGCCAATATTTCAAACGACCTGCGTTGAAGGTAAATATTTCTTTTCATGTAAAGAATGCAAGCGATTGTATAGTTATAATAAGGCATGCTCTTTATTCACAGGACGACACGTGGATGTAAATAAAGAAAACTTAATACTCGTCTGCATTATTCATGCTTTATAATATTGTCTCCTTATTGATTATGCTTTTATTGTTTCGTTCGCGTCTAATAGTCTATTGGTATAATTAATAATAGTCGCCGGTCCTCCATTTTCAAAATTATCAGCCGAAATATTTGCGATGATTGCAAAATATTTTGCATTGTATGTTGTATTGAGTCAACTATATTGAATGCAACTATATTTAAGGAATTGTTACAGCTTTAAAGTAATAACACTTTGAAATATTCCTATAAGGGAAATATGACTTTAAAGGTATGTTTTCCAACTTGCTATATTAAGTCTGGTTCATGAAATCAAACAATGGTCGTAAATCCTAGATGTACATATATGCTGGCTTAGCCGTTAGCTCCCTATTTAAGATAAAACGATGGATTGAGTCGTATTTGTTGCAATCACATGATGTCTTAAGCCCAGTATGGAACTTTCGCCGTTTGTTGTACACACATGGCGCAATACACTTCGTTCTTATAGTCACAGAGTGAATATGTAGATGTACATGTATATTATAAGAAATTTAACCCCTTTATTGCGTTGCCTTAATTTGCATTGACATGACAAATACTTCTAGACCACTTTTACGATCATATATATGATTGGCATTACGCCTTTGAATATTGTCTTTTTAGATTAAGAACAATTTTCTACATCATTGTGGGAAGAAACCCTATTGAGCCATCACGTTTTTTTTTGGTATCAAATGAATGATCATTCCCGTTTACAAATCTCCATTATGCAATGCCTCGATAAACTAATCCTTGTCTATGCACTCACATAATGGATAGACGCCGTTTGTGCAATCACGGCTGTGGCCTAGTTTGTTGCAATGGCGTGAATGACTAGGCTTTGTGTATGCATTCCAAACATGATAGACTTCTTTTGCAAATATGTGAGGTTTTCTACAGCCCGAAATCTAAATAATGATTTTTTTTAAATCAGGCAACTGAACTTCCGTTTCAATTTACCAAAGGTTTAAAAATATACATATTCCAGCTTGATCTGGTTTATACTGACGGTGACACACAGGTCCAATCTATATGCGTGGTTGAAGTTTTAAGTTTCGATTTCGAGATATTTGACTGAGGTTTGAATTTGTTTTTAAATCTGTTTCTATCTTGGGGTACAAGTGTCGTTCTCGCGAGAAATCAAAGCGTCTGCACAATATAAAACCATCTAAATGTTTTGTGCAAGGGAAAACAGCAGCTTTTCGTATTTAAATCAAAAACGGTTATTATTTAGATTTAAACAACCCGATCTTTAGGTGTGAAATACAAATGTATAATCGTACATGCAATAATGACGTTATTTATTTTTGTGGTAAGCACTTGAAATAATTTAGAATCGGGATTCGATGTTGCTTTATTTTTTGGATGGTCGCCGTCTTTGTTATTGACTCGGGAGTCTAACATGAATAGTAAGGCATACAATATAATACGTGTGATGCGGTTTATCATTTTCTACAAGAAAATTAAATTATATATTATATTCCAGCTTGATCTGGTTTATATTGACGGTGGCACAAATGTGGCATACTTATAATATTATGCGTGCTTGCATTTTAAAGGTTTGATTTTTAAACCTCAGAATTTCAATTTGTTTTAAATATTCGTTTTAGCTAGTGCAACAAGGGATTTCATTAAATGTTAAATGTCAAACAAGATAAACGTGAAAAATGCGTGTGAACGATATAATACTATCTTAATGTTTTATGCAAGAGAAAACATCAGCTTTTTTGTATTTGAATCAAATACGGTTTTAATTTAGATCTATGCCGATCTTTGTTTGTTTGGATGGTCACCTACTTTGTAAAATACTTGACCAGTGAGTCGATAATGACCTCATAATTTTCAGGTTTACAATATAGTATATGTTATTCGGGAAAGCACTTGAAATAAATAGGTATTTCAAGTCGGGATTAGTTTCACGTGTTTCTCAATATTATCATAGGATTACGTATTTAGGGACTACAGAAAAGAGAGTTAAATCTGAACGACCAAATATTTTGTAGGGTCGCCGTTAATTTCCAAGTAGGGTCTACCCGCACGATATTAGCCGTTATAATGCATCAAGTAATGTACGTTTATTAAAAACTTGCAGCATATAATCATCGCTCACAATCCTGAATTTGTTTTTCACCGACTTTAACATTTTCATGCATATTTTACAATTCAAACACACCTACAGTATCATGTAAATTGGATCGACACATAATCAATTTCAAAAGTTTTCTTTCAAAATGTTAACAATGTGCACTGACTGCCAATTATAATGGAGGTACATGTATATATAGATCTATATTGATTGCTTTTTAATTTCCATTCGATTGCTTTTCAGTCTAGATCAATAAAAAAATTGTAAATATCATTACTTTTTAAATAATGACACAGAGCGAATGCGTTTTGAAAAGCTGGACACAATTATGAAACCGTCTTGGTGTATACGCAAATACGCAGTTTTCATCTGAGATTAAGGTGGTTAATTTATTTAAATAGCAAAATACCAAATGTTGTGCCACAGTTAATATATTTGACACGTATGGTCGAATAATGAAACTATAACGCAGATGTATGAAATTCTATATATACGTTGATGCATGTTAAGATAATGCAGGTAAACAAATGTTTTTGCTAACAATCGGCAGGTTATGAACCTTTAAGGGCATTTTTACAGTTATAAAATAATATGTAGCTTATATGACTTTAGGAAGTAATAACTATTTAGGCAAATGCTAGTTACAATTCTATGTAACTGTTTATGAGCATCCTGTTAATTATAATAAAACAGCACGGTTAAATAATAAACACTGCCATATTTACATCGGGTAATCATATATTTCACAATGACTCTATCAAAGGGTTGTGTATATCGAAAGCTGTGCAGGAACAGTAAAACCGTGATGTATGCCACTAGTGAACGCGTGTTATATTTTTCCTTTTGTATTTACTTTCTTTTTAGTTAGTAATAATAAACTGACTTTCTCCAGTTAAATAGCTTAACTATAATGGTAAGTGGTCAGTTGACACGGTGGTGCAGCGGTAACGCATCCGCTTTGGGTGCGAGTGGTCCGGGGTTCAATGAACCGTTCTGCAAAATTTCAAACTCCACCCAATGCGGTAGATTTGCTTTGATCGTGTGCAGGCTTGTGAAGGGGTCTTTCCTTTGTGTTTTCTTGGTCAGATTGACACCTGACAATATAATCCTAATCTATTGGATTAAAATTGACAATGTACTGTTATAAATGATCATGATTGACAGTTGTGGAACGGTCCATTCCCGGCTGCGGCAAGGACTTTTATGTTTGATTTTTTGTTTTGTTGTTGTCGGTACACTGAACTGCCGATAACGCGAAATTGTAAACTGGGCCAATTTAGTTTAAATGTTGGTACACCTGTTTACATGAAATGGACCCAACCAAAATAGCCCGTCAATGTTATACATTCAGTAGATGTAAGATTATTAGGTGGGTCGCGAAGCCGATTTCATATAGGTTTAATAAATGATTCTCTGTTTAATTGTTATATATTGAAAATATCACTCTTTATAAACGAAACCATTTTCGGTGCTTGCTATGACTAATACAGTATTTATGCAATTACATGGCAAAATCATGACTGGCAGCGTAAAAGTAGTCACAAGGACTGTTATACATTGAATGCTATGGGGCTGCGATAATTCGTACAATGATTTCATTTAAAGACAGTTAATATGAGGTTTGGGTTCGATCCTTGCCACAAAATCTAGTTATAACCCATTAATAAAATACTGTTTCATCTGACACTTATACTGTGCTTCTTCAGTCTCTAAATCAAATGGTTGTAGGTTCAATAGTTCATTATATTATAGCCAACATCTCTGTTCCAGAAAAAAACAGCACTCCAACGCATACATCTGCTTACAATCAAACAAAAACGATTAAATATCCAATGTTTCAAAATCAAATAATTGACACATACAATGTAACAACAGCTATAATTGTTTAAAAAACCTTTTTCACAAAAATACCAGATTTACCAAATAATAACATAAACTTTTTATGTTTTCGAAAATGTAATATCAGTTTGAAATATTTCTAAAGAAGAACTGCTGAACCATAATCAATCCACGCGCGTAGCAAGACGTTGATTTGGGGCGCAATCCTAGACCTACATGGGGTTCAAATTTGTCGTACACGTGTTTTATTCCTTTTTTAAATGTTAAAACATGTACTCTTTATTTGATGAAAATGTATGTACATGTATGTGAAACTAGAAATGTGTTGATAGGGTACGGATGATTTAAAGAATGTGCGTTGGACAAAGAGTTGTTGGTTTTACCTAAGCGTAACATTACAATAAAAAGGAGCAACAGTAACCTTTGACCCACTTACCAAAACAATTAGGTTCTTTTACTCATCAAGACTAATTATTCGATACAATTTAAAACATCTGTGATAAGAGGTTAACACAATATTAAACATAACAATTTTTACGTTTTAACCCCAATGACCTTGACATTTGATAAAATACCCCAAAACAATAGGCCTATTTAAGACGAGTCATCCTATGAAATTTTAACTGTTAAGTTGAGTTAAAATAATCGTCGTACCGTTCCGTTTGTCGATCTAACAGTTCATACATGTATACTGAATGCATAAAGCATACAACGAGTTATTGCGTAGTCAGCGGCCACTAGCTGCACAATTAGAGCTTATTATGTTAATCTATGAGCTATTATTTTCCTGATACATTTTAAACCAAGGCCATCGCCGGCAAATCGAAAGTGGTGCGGCAAAATGAGACAAAAAAACCTATTCTAGCTGGGTCTGATCGTTTTAGACGAAACCCTACAATATTGCGGGGGTACGATTGTCCCGGGGAACGATAAAACGGGATTCGTCTTTTTACTTAATTTTAAACATGATGTACTTTTGTAGCCACGCCAATTTAAACAATACTATTCGTTAAAGACAAAATAGTTGAGGTTTCATAAAATCATCCCGTTTTGAAGTTATTCAATTTTCCTGTGTTTAAGTTATACTACATTCAAAATAGGTAATATGACACCGAAGCATGCACATCTTAAGTGAATGGTGCAGACGAATAGCAAAATGAGGTTACTGCGTCGACCTTAAACGTAATATGTATTGTGTGTATTCATGGAAAGGGCGCGTCTGCATGTCTGAGTAAGGAAATTTGAC
>Ga0224511_10001696_pt1 | contig 13755 bp, 12 predicted proteins | sample SF_May12_sed_USG_2_FD_169988 | JGI IMG/M metagenome (GOLD analysis project Ga0224511, IMG submission 169988) | Sediment microbial communities from San Francisco Bay, California, United States - SF_May12_sed_USGS_8_1 | ecosystem: Environmental > Aquatic > Marine > Sediment | place: USA...
GCTCTTTTAGATTATTGGCTACAAAATCTCTATAATGCATAGTCCCTCTTAAACGGTCCCAAACTATGAATTAACACATATTTTAAGTAACAATGTTCACTGCTCGTAGGAAACACAATTAAAGCCACAACACTCTGATCCGACCACCCAAACTTCTTTAAGTTTTTATATTTTTACTTTGATATTCACATACCATCAGTCACTTGTATTTAAATAAACATTGATTTCATTCTCAATGATTTTTATAAAAGAATTTTATACTGTTTAATTGAACTGCAATTATAAAATGAACTGAGCTGACTCACCTAAATAACATAAAAAGAGCATTAAGGACGAAATCCTTTACATTTGAAAAGTACATTCTTTTGAACTGACCGACCATTTTGTTAGTAGTGTATGTGTTCATGTAAGAATGGGTAAACCACACATGAGTCCTGCAAGGAACATCAACTATGGTTGGTTTTATCATAGAGGCACATACATATACAGCTTTGTTGTTTGAAGGGCGCCGGTTTGTCGCCACCTTGGACACTCCGACGTCGGGTAATGCCACACGTTTTGCTCACACGGCGTCCAAATACACCACCAGACTTGCCGGGCATTTATCTTACTATCTAGTCCACTTGTTGGCTCATTTCTACCTGAACAGAATAGCCACGTATGGAAGTATTACCATTGACGTTTTTGTATGTTATATATGTATTATTAAACTTTCTTTGCAAAAACGCAGGATTGTACCAATGGGGCTGTGAAAGAACTTTACAAACACACCCAGTTGTTGCCTATAGTACACATAATTGGCGCCGTCTTGACGCGACTGGACCAAAACCGACGCCCCCTACCACGTCGCGAACGTTGTACCGACCGGGGTATCGGGGACGGTCGTTTTAAATTGTCCAAAAACGAAACACTGAACTTTAGCCGCCAGCAATTCTCCCCTATGGTCGCTGCAGGGGTTAAACGCCAGAGGGAAAGTGAAACACGACACCGGTAATATCAGGCGCGAGAAACTGATACTGTAAATTAGCCATTATTGTAACAAAACATTTAATGACAACGGTATTTGATACTTGTTTTCAAAATAAGTTTATTTAATAAAACAAAATATACACAAATAGTGAACTGATTAGGTTGATTAAACACGTAATGGGAACGTCACTTTGAGTGGTACATGTATGCGCGTGCTTGATTGCGCTCACAAATACATATACGTACATGCACGTTACAGAAACATGACATAATTTTATAGATCGGAAATATATGCAATAATTATAACATTAGAATCTTTTAACAGATTGTACTTTATATTCACCTTTTTAGAAATTTGAAGGAACTTGTTTTTATAAATGAAATGTATATTCATGTATTTAGAAAAACAATAACAATTGGGTCGATCAATATCATGTAACGTCATTTTTCGTGAACTTCTGTGAATACCTGAATACACGTCCATTAATCATTTCAATTGTAATTTGTTGTACCATTTATTAGTGGGCAGTACGAAAGTTCATACAATGACAACGCAAAACTATATAAAAAGTCGAATGGCAAGTTGGTAATATTAATTACAGTTACACCTTTAGACATGATGATTACACGATTGGATAGTGTTGTTCAATAATAACGTGCGTCCACACAAAACATCGCCTACAAATATTAAACAACATAATGGTTGAAAAAATTGTCTGTAATCACACACTGTTGCAATGATAGACGTCATTAAGCAATTTATTGTTAGTAAACGTAATGCACAAAGCTAGTTTTGATACGAGTAACATATCGCAACGGAAATTTATATTAACAATTACAGTAAAGTACTGAATCTTGATTAATCACTATGATCTAGACTACTAAAATAAACACTTTCACTTTTTTGGTATCAAATGTCGGCAGATCACCGTAATTAACCTCTTCATGTTTTAAAATAGTAATACAGGTATTATTTCTAAATCTCAACGTTGGTCTATCAACTACCCCCTTTGCGAAGATCTGTCAAATTGATAAAATAATTTCATTTAGTAAAACATTACGAACGTGTTACTTCTTTTGCTCGACAAGGAAAACAAACAAGGAATAGAGAGGACCTTCGATGTAGCGATTTGGAGAAAAAACAATTGTGTTAACTTTGATAACACAATACAAATATACCACACTTTGCTATAGAACAATCTACTTTACGTTTGTTTTTGGTGTAGTCTGTTTCAATTTTCAACATTTATTTTCATGTATTTGTATAGAGGTTATCACGAATGGTATGTCATGTAATTGACTAAGTGTTTTAATTAAGAATATTAATATTTCAACATAAAAGAGGAATTGATCAATATGATTGAATTTTTATGATTGAACAAAAAGCTGACGAGTAATCTATAATCAATGTAATGAGTGACAACATACATGTATAACCTTGTTTCTTCCCATGTATGATTTAATACTAAGAAAAGAAAGCATGCAACCTGGCCTCAGTTCTTTATACAATCTCTCTTGCAGTGCTAGGACCAAAGATCACTGACCTGTGTGGTCAGGGTCGCCTAAAGGTCCTGAAAAAGTAACACTTTCAACTCGCTGGCTATCACACCCGCCCGTCATATGTCGCGCCCGTGACGAAACCCAACACCGGAATATAGGCGGGTACTCCTGCTCGGCTCTCCAGGGGAGCTAGAGCTTCATTCAGCTCTGGGGGTAGGAACATTCAGGTGAAAGTTTGAAGCGTTTACTCGAGACAATAACAAATATGTATATCTGTCAGTCGATCTCTTTATCTAAGACAAAGCTATTTGAAAGGGCAATGAGTATACACTTGTAACTCTATGTTGATATAATGTTTGCTCTCAAACGATATAGTCGTCATTAAACCTAACTAACTGTTTTCTTTTGTGCTTAAAATCATCCGAGTTTTTGACAGTGTGTGTTCTTATTGTTAGTGTTAGCGTTGTTGTGTCTGTAGTTGTAATTCAAACACAACACCCCAAACATAAAAAAATTGATAAATAAGCAAATGTTTGATCCACGCACGTTATTTCCTTCAAGACATTTGCGGTTGCGCTGGATGACTACTTAAATAATTGTCGTGTAACTGTCCTTCCAAAATTACTCCAAAGTGCCCGTAGACTCAAACGGTCATTCCTAATCTCACTTTCACGTGTTTGCTAAAAGAGGGGCTGTTTTTGCCTATGTCTGTATAATGACACACATTGTAAGAACTAAGCAGTTTATGCGTAGAAAGAAAGCACTGCAAAAATCAGGCATTATGCTTAATACGCTTCTCCTCACCAAATTCCATGTCTATAATGATTGTCATCATTATCTAAGAGCATGCATGTCTAGTGTTAAAATAAGGGACACAAAACAAGCCCCTCAAAATCCCTTATCACCCACTGGCATTTCACGACTGGTCGTCCGTCGTTTAGTGCACTGGAGACCAAGATGTCGTCCACATCACTAGTGGCGCTGTTTGTGCTGACATTCACCACTCTGCTGGCGGATGCCAAGTCCGTGGCCAGGGATAGGACGGAAAAGAGTAAGTTGGTCAACCCCCTTCACCTTCGTCTCGTTACCAGTTGTAAACATGGGTGATGGTTTGTTTTGGTGGACGTGACTTTCAGAAATCCTAGTCGTGTTTGTGCATTCCATTCATGCCTTGAAGAATAGCTTATACCATGTAAACCTACTAATATTCTTTGTCACGGTGCTGCAGTTGTGCCAGTGTATATTTGACAATATTTGTTTGTATGTACAGGTGTCCCTGTTACAAGACATGTAATGCACGCGTAAGGGGAAGTGGGCTAATAATATTCTGACAATCATAACTTTTAAAATTGTTAGAGGTGCCTAGACTAACTTGTAACTAACAACAGTCCGACTTCAAGCACACATCCTTTCACAATCGTTTGTTTACTTGGCTGGTACAACGTAACACGTCTCTAAAAATAAATCAAACATGAATTCCATTTCTTATTTCAAGAAGGTAAAAACAACTTATTTACAATATGGCCTTCACAAAATTAACAAATCAATAACACAAGTTAAATAGTTAACAAACGTGCAAACATCTAGCAAATACATACAATACATCACATCATTTAATAATAATAATTACTACAATGTATATATATTAACGCCACAACCTGTGTGTACCAGGGTCGAATGTGTGTTACGGCGACCTGGGGTGCTTTAGTTCCGGCGGTGCGTTCACCAGCCTCCACCGTCCCATCAACCTCAGCCCCGACTCCCCACAGGTAGGCCGCTCGTGGTCAGGTTAGATTGGGAAGTAGTTCCTTTTCTGACGGTTAGACGTTACGTTAGCATAATTATTTTGAACTTTTTAAAATACTTTTTTCATGGATGCATTAAAACATGAGCCCACGACGCCATGCCTATACGACCATCGTAATAATTATTACCAACCTTAATAACGATATATTGACCAGGAATCATGAAACACATTGTATAATTTTTTTTTACTTTAAGACATCAGTAAAAGCTACGACGAAAAGGACAACGTTTAATAACAGAAATGCAGTGACCAGGAAAATGCTCTGTAACCCATTATACATGGGTATCTCCATTTCAGTCAATCAACGCCCGGTTCCTGCTCTTCACACGTCAAAACAGCGCCACCGGAAGTCACCAGTTTATCGACTACCGGAACACGGCCGGCCTGCAGCAGTCCAACTTCCGGTCTACAAGGCCCACCAAAATGATCAGTCATGGCTTCCTGGAGAACGGATTTGTGGACTGGATGGCGGTAGGGTGTCCTAAATTTGGTTGTCCTGTTAAAACTATTGAATACGTGTTTACCTGTTTCATAAAGATCGAACTGACGCATTGGTATAAATGCAAGTTCTTCATTCTATAGTCTTTCGTCGAAACTCGCGACCCTAACATCTACTCTATTGCCTAATTGCCTATTTATCATCACCAAACACGCGCACGCACGCAAGTACACACACATGCACATACGCACACGAACACACACACACATACACGCATATGCGCTTATACACCTATTTATCTGCGGCGTAAATGTTTTATTCCAGGAAATGAAGGACGAGCTACTGAAGCATGGAGACTACAACGTGGTGTTGATCGACTGGGGCGGTGGTTCCGGCATCCCCTACACGCAGGCCACCGCCAACACACGCGTCGTGGGAGCCGTGACCGCTAAACTCATCGAGGCTTTGCAGGTTTGGTCATTTCTCTCCACCTTGACTTCCGCTGACATTTCCAATTAGTTTTTTGACGTTCTTCATAAAACGTGTCAAAATAACTTGAAATGACGTTCGATGCCCGACAAAATGGCGGGAAAGCTCGATACGTCAAACATTGCAAGTGCGCGTAACCAGTGGCACTCAAAATATTCAGTATTCTGCTTGGCCCACATGGTGTTGTACGTTATGGCGTAAGGTAAATTCCCGCATATTTGTCGGGCAACGGACGTCATTTCAAGCGGTCTGTCGATACGTTTATTGTGTGTTCGGATTTCGAATCATATCCTGTTACTTGTGATGACGGTGACTTTCTAGTAAAGTAAACCTTCGAACAAAAGGTGTGCTATGTAATAAAAATGCTGTGTTTTCTTCATAATGAGCTTCATTTACTTTGTTACATTTAAGTATGTATTGTAAATGCCAAAAAACTGATTAATTTTCTCTAAGATTTTATCATAAAAACCGCTACAGACTGTAATGTCAGCGCGGCCGGAAGACTTTCACCTGATCGGCCACAGTCTGGGGTCCCACATCTGTGGCTACGCAGGCGCCAGAACCTCCAACCTCGGCCGTATTTCCGGTATCTATATCACGATATTTGATATTTACATCAACTTACAATGTAAACTGATCATGCGACTGCGTTAACATACTATATCACAATATCCAGTACTGAATGTAATGCGACACTTTCTAAGTAGTGTTTAGGTAAAAAATCAAATTGTTTACATGTATCATTTTATAGCCACCGTTCAACGGCGTTGCCTCAGCTGTACGATGTTGTTTTCATTATCTTAAAGTGTAAATCGATGTAAGGAAATATCGACCATGATTTGATGACGTACATTACAGGTCTGGACCCTGCCGACCCCTACTTCCAGTACACGGACCCTTCCGTACGTCTCGACCCCACCGACGCAAAATTTGTTGACGTCATGCACACCAACGGCGCCAGTATCCTCACGCTCGGTTCGTAGAGAGACAATTATACTCGTAAAAGTAATAACGTTTTTAGTACAATAATGATACATGTACATGTATATGTACATGTATATCCAACAACTTTTGCCGTATATTAATAAAAATGTCATAGAAATGAAAGGAGATATGTAGAATACTGACCATCCGCTAAGGTTACATTTTTGTTATGATAAACATTATAAACATATTGTGTAAATATTTTTCCTTGTTCTTTTTCTTTCAAAGTTACTACTCTTTTTCTAAAAGCGTTCAGATGTCGTTGCTAGGTTACGGCATGATACAAGCATGCGGTCACGTGGACTACTTCCCGAACGAGGGTCTCAATCAGCCCGGCTGTGACGCCAACCCCGTCACAAAACTCCTCACGGAGGGCGACATCTATGAGGGTAACTTGAATTGCAGTCTATCAGGCTACTTTTTTGGCTTAAGTTCGCAGCTGGGAGGCCAGGTGGCCGAGCGACCATCTGTAACCGCTCCACGGTCAGATCGATACACGTAGGCCGTTATTTTGCCAATTTGACATCGTTTACGTAACTCATTTATTTACATGACCGATTTCTGTTGATGAGGCGGGAAACAGATCGTGGCCTGCAGCCACCTTCGTGCCCACCACTATTTCACGGAGTCCATCAACAGTCCCTGTCAGTTCCAGGCCTACACGTGTGACAGCTATGCCAACTTCAAGGTACATGGGTTGTGTTTTAGCGTCGTTGAGGTTGTTCTGCATATTCTAACGCAAAATATACAAATTGGTATATTGTTGTTTAAAATGTAATTCTTATAAGCTTTGGCAAATGTTATCTTTTAATTAGAAAGTATTTTGAACATGCTTTCTAAACAAGCCGAAACACAACACATATCAATAAAACATAGCCATTTCATATTTCAAGATATTAACATGATTTCATATCATTATATTGTGGCCTTACGACAGCGTGGGCGATGCCTGCCATGCCCGGCAGGTGCGTGCGGCTTCATGGGTTTCCATGCCGACCGTGATAAGCCCGCACCAGGGGTCGTGAACAAGAAGTATTACTTGGACACGGGGAAATCCGCACCATATTGCAGTATGTATAAGTAGAACTACTCAGCAACATCACTTGCAAACTTTCATAGCATTTTAAAAATGTTACAGTAAGTTTTAAATATTGTAACCGTATATTTTTTTACTCGTGATAGATAATGTTAAAGTTAAAATGGGATGCTTTAAAAATATTATCAATCTTAAATTACACGTTTAATAAAAACGTCGAATATTGCGAAATATTGCGTATGTTGTGTAGAAACTTTATACGAGCAAACATAAATGTATTAGTGTCTCCGTGCTTCAGTGTACCACTATCAAGTTGACGTCCAGTTCGGCACCCTACCGACTGGTCACTCAGAGAAGGGAACCATAATGATGAACCTGCACGGTGCCAAGGGCCAGACCGGGGACCAGCAACTCACGGAAGAGTACGGGCTTTGTTATAACTCGTTATAACTAAAATTCTATATTATAGATTTGAGTATACGCAAATGACGTTTAACAATATAAAAAGAAGTGGGTATTGGTGTTTACATGTGTTTGCGACAAAGAGCCACTACGACCTTAATGTGCCCTTCTGTGGCGTAACGAGGTTTTAAAGTAAAGCTGGTAGTAACACGCGATCATGTTTTTATTTATGCTTGCAATGGCGGGTCCAGGATTTGACCTGGGGGGGGTGGACTTTGTCACAAAATTGACGGTTGAAGTATAAGGAAATTGAGCGTATTTGGCATAAACAAATCATAGGTCCGCGGCCGTTGGATCCGCTAGTGGCTTGTAGCGTTCAAAATGACAGAACATAAATAAACGTAAACAGGTTTTCTTGCCCAGAAACATCTTCTTTGAATGTAGATCTAACTAGAGTATTTAGATTTTTGTTTTGTTTACTAATGAAAAAATATTCAAGACCCGTGTGTATGTTTACTCATCTCTATTTACAGTGCGGTAGATATACAACAAGGTCACACGTACGGCTTCATTGTGACGTCACCACATGATATCGGTGACGTCACATCGATGACGTTCAGCTGGACGCTGGATTCTCACTGGTACAATCCGCTGTCGTGGAACTTCCTGACGCATCATTCCATTCAAGTGAGCGCTGTTGACGTTGTAAACGGAGTCACGCAGACAAGGTAATCTTTCTTTTGTTTTAAACATAGAACTAGCTATTGATATATAATAATTTATATATATAGTACAATGTCGCCAAAATGTCATTCTTACCAATATAGTGTTTTCTAAATGCTCCTTAAATAAAATACATGTAAACAAATTATCATTTGTATAATTGGACACGGTAAGTTAGCAAGATTGATTTGAAATCATTTGTTTAACCATATCACAAGATGTTTTCGATTTTTCAGTAAACATTTCTGTGGATTCAGCGAGCAGATCAACAGTGAGGTCACGAAAACCGTCACGAGGACATGTTAAAATCACATACTGTTACTTGTTGATAATTATGTAATATGAGTAAATGACACATCTTAATTGTATTTCTTAGTTCTTGTATGTCCATATTTTTATTTGGATGCAATTCATAAAAACCAACGCCTGTTTTGTAAAGTTTCTATTTAATCAGCAACCAAACTATACAATAGTATGTTCTTTATACACGTATATTGCTTATAGCATTTATACCGTTGTTTTAACTACTTTTCTGATAAGGTCTTTATCGTTATCACACGCTGAATCCATTCTGAAAAAAAAACAAAATGAATTGAACATTGGTGATATACCCAAATTGGAAGTTCTGCTTAGAAATTCTTGTAAAGAATATAATACAAAGTATAAATTGTTTTGTACACTCTTTTCAAATAAACAGTGTCTGTAGGACAGAATTTATCTTTTGTTATAACATGATGCTAATAAAACTGATGATCTTGTCTTTACGACAACTGCTAAAACGTAGATGCTTTGGTACATCTTTAAGTAAACTGTTTTAAAGCATTTTTATGTTCAAAATGACCCGTGTTTCAAATCACCATACTCGTATTTAGCACAGACGAACATATGAGTCCGAAGAAAAACAAGATAGGGGCAGTTGTTCTTGTCGCCTACAAGTAGACAAAACAACCCATGCCTACGCCTGGGTGCCCACCTCGGTACTTGAAGCGGTCCCCCGAGCCGCAGTCCTCCATCATCTCGTCCACCTCCTCCTTCGTGAGCGGCTCACTTCCGTTCTCGATCATCAGCTGATACAGCGCCGTCCGCGAGATGTAACCCGTGCCGTCTGGGTCTTCAACCTCGAAAGCCTGTGAAAAAAAGTTTAACATAAGTCAAAATAGCCACAAAAACGTCTGTTTATCGTTTTCCCTCAGAAACGCGGCCTCTGTTCTAATTTCAATACATTACATTTACAAGTGATCCAGCGTTTAAGATCAACGACATTTAGTAAAAACGTACGTGTTTTCTCTCCAAATATGTTATGTCCAATATTACATAATATCAAGCTACTAGCGCTTGTAGTACATTGTATATGTGCATTTACATGTAAATGAGATCGCTGAATTTAGAATATATATTTTTTGTTCGTTATTCTTTTAACCAACTTAAACGAGAATGTGTACACGTTCGAACCACTGTTAAGAATAAAACGTGTAATTATACAGGTAGGAATTTTACGGATATGTATTTTTATGATGTGCATGTTTAGGACATTATCATTCGTGCGAATATTTATCAAACCTTTAGTAAGGCATCTTCTTCGATCATTCCCGTTTTCGGCAGATTCTCAAGAAGCTCGCAGAATTCTTCGAAGTTTAGACTTTCGCTGCCTACAAATCAAAACAGTTTTTTTTCTTCTAAGAAACAAATTCAAAGTCATGACGCCGTGCCTTACGGCCAAAATGCCGCAAGATCAGGCTGCTGGGATGACAGGCCGCCAAGAAGACAAACATAACTTGTTCACGAAAATAAAAATGACAATTTGTACGCCAATTGTCATCATTTTCACAGATGTATTCCAGGAATGGTTAAATCATTTCAGTGTATATCCTACAGATATATAAACATTAAAAAATCAACAAAACGTCACTCACAGTTTGATCTTAGATAAAACATTTACCGTAGCTTAAATATCAGAATGTGTCCTCATGTTCCCGCCAGTCTTGGCGCTAGCAAATACGACATTTGTGATATGTTTAAGGCTTGTAAACGACATCTTTGACGTGTAAAAAGGAAACTTGTATACCGTCCGCCTTGACGTCGGCCAGAGCGTCCAGGAGCTCCCGCGTGGGGTTACACTCGGAGAAGACGACGTTGGGCAGCTCCGTGAGCGGGATCTCGCCGCTCTCGTCACGTGAACGCGAGTGTTCCCGCCACAGGTCCAGGTACTGGGCTAGAGGGACAGGGTGGGGTGTTATGGCCTCAAGTACGTCCATACTTATGCAATTGATACATAAAATACATATGTCTGGGACAACTTATATAAGTTTTTATTTTGTTATGTGATATGTTTGGTGCACGTAATTAGGAACAAGGGAAAATACAGTGACACGACACGTTTTAGTTGTTTATATGCCTATGGACACAGTCTGATTAAACTTAAAAAAATAACAATAGAGCGCAATTCTTTAGTCTTGTCCGTACTTGTGTTAGCATTATATGTGCATGTATAACATCGCTCCAGATCTCAAAAATACCTTTGTATTTCCTTTTCTTCTCCTCTGGCTCCAGGTACGTCTGAAACAAAACACTTTTACTATTAATCTAAAATGATAAATGCAGACATGTTTTCACGTAGTCGGATCGTTCTCAACTTTAATTGTCATTTTAATTTAACATTTGAGATATTTAGAAACAAATTGCCATACTCCTACCTACCGATCTAATGCTCCAAGAATGTTTTGGATCATAGAACGTCAGACATTTCTATTGTTAAAAAACACATGAGAGAATTTTAGAGTACTCGTTTGAAAACATTGTGATAAACAACTTTTTAACATACCTTTCATTGTATAAATTGGTATTTGGTAAAAAAAAGTACCTGACTCTCTAGTTCTTGGATCAACTTGTCTTTGGCTGTGACGAATAATTCGTGGTCCATCATTGTTTGTGCTTCAAAAGGGTAATACAGAATGATGCTATTAAATTAACACACAGTTGATGATTACAAGCTGATAAATAGCTGATAAATAGCTTTTTGTGTTTTGGTCTTCTTTCTAATATTTATGTTAGTTATCAAAGACGTTTATTTATATTACAAAATATAAGGATGGACACTAAGCATCTACTTTGTTAAATTCGTTACGACAATCGCTTACGTTCGGTGCCGTCCGAGATGATCCGGAGAATGGCGAAGTTGGACACATAGACGCCCCGCTGCCGTACTGCGCGGCCGAACTCGGTGACGGACACGCGTCCCTGGTCGTCTGTCTCGAGGTCCGTCCACAAGATGTTGCCAACCACTCGATCCAGGCCGCGACCCACTTTGACAATATATGAGAAATAGATGTAGAATTCACGCGGTTAAACGGAGTTCTGTTCCTTGAAGAGAAAATGTTCAATGGAACTCTCTTGGACTTGCATGCTGCATTTAAACATGTCTGTGTTTTGACATATGATTCCTCGGAGCAAGCAAATGTACTCCTACTAATATGTGAAGGGTTTATCAATTAGTTTTTTTTATTCTTTAGAGTCATACACCAATTGTTTGCAAGCCGACGCTGACAACTTACATGTAAAGCGTTGGCGTTATATATCTTGCTAGAACAACATTCAAAATGTATAATAATACGAAATGAAGTGAACTTACCTTTGCCATCCATTATGCAAAGACGTTTTTAACTTCCGAATGTAAAAAAGTCACTGCTTGATATTCACACTTATAAGCTGAACGTAAATTTTTAATATAAGTTCGCTGCTTCCTCGTTGCTTTGTTCCATACCTTTTAAACATAGAATGTCAATATGTAAGCGGTTTTACAAAAATAAACAAATGAATATATGCAACACATTTGTAAAAAAACAATATTCATTTTCAAATTGTCTTATTAATTAAACCACAATCGACCATTCTGTAATTTGAAACGGTAGGCAAATTGATCTACATGTATATTGTTCGTTTTGCGGCTTTTAACAGGGTATTCATGATTTCATTATGTAAATGCACGAACTATTGAAATTTCTTTCATTCAAAAACCATATTTTTTAGATCGTACGCGTTACGATTAAATTATGTTTTTAAACATATTTTTTCTGTAGGCCTACTAATAAAGCTGTTTAATTACATTATAGCTCGGGTTGATTAGATATACACGTAATAATTTACTAACATAATTATCAGTTGCTGATCCAGGATTTGATCTTAGGGGTGGGGGTGGGGGGCATAGAAAACCCTTGAAAGTGTTGACAGACGAAGTCTTAGTCATTCGTGTAGCATGTTTTGGCCCTATTTCTGTTAAATTAAGGCTAAAATTGAAGTGCGAGCAAAGCGTGCGAAATTCTTTTAAGAAATTTACCGTTTTGGGCATACAAAATATAGGTCCGCGGCCGTTGGGGGGGGGGGAGGCCCCCGAACTCCCCCTCAATCCGCAAGTGATTATATGCTCTCAATGTATTTATAGAGATAGGACTATTGCTTTAATAATATTTTGCATGCAATTTAAGACTAATATATTAACTAAATATTTCGGATATTTTAAATAAGTTCTAAGCAATCCACAGTTTAGCAACACTTCAATCTCCACCCCTTTCTGTACTTTTCTTTTGTTCGTATTATAAGGTTTATCACAAGCAGGAAGTACGCTTTGTTTACTGTGAACTAGGTCAGATTGTTATCTGACATTCATGACCCTATAACATCGATTTTAAACTGACCATGTACTGTTATATAAATGATCTTGAAATTTAGGGAACAGTCCATTTTAAAACCGACATAACAATTGTTGACTGCAACTTCAACTTTTCAGTACAGTACGGCAAGAGATTTTACATTCCGTGTTGTTTATATGCTTGCTTTGGAGTATCAAAGCGTCTATTAACTTGGATGAAATATTTTGTTTACAGAGTTGTGAAGGTAAAATAAATCAGAATTTCAAGATGTACGGGAGTAGTAATGAGACCAGCATTATTCTGGCGACTTCCAATGACCAGAAGCACCCACCCGAAAATATGCTAGACGGGTAAACATTGTGTTTCTTTTGAATTTTATTGTCTTTTTTTGACATATATCCCACAGACACCTGGCATAAAAAAATGAAGTTCAGATTTTGATACAGTGTATAATATGAACAAGATAAAACACTCAAATGTAAACAAAAGGTTTATTTTGAGAATAAATTTTTAACTAATGAATCAATATTTATAAAACCTATGTCATTTGAAAGGATTTTGCTTAAACTATTACAAGGACACTAAAATAATACCTTATCCATTCATTATTATACTTAAATATCAAAAATATCTCGAGCGGCACGAAGTTATCAAGTTGAAGACGATTTCTGAAGGTCAAGGTTTTGAAGTACCGAATAATATTCACTTCCGGTTCGGAAAACGTCGAAATACGAGCATCTTATTTTCCCTCGCAATATCA
>Ga0224511_10001697_pt1 | contig 13755 bp, 9 predicted proteins | sample SF_May12_sed_USG_2_FD_169988 | JGI IMG/M metagenome (GOLD analysis project Ga0224511, IMG submission 169988) | Sediment microbial communities from San Francisco Bay, California, United States - SF_May12_sed_USGS_8_1 | ecosystem: Environmental > Aquatic > Marine > Sediment | place: USA...
TGTCGGCACAGTGTCGCCTACTGATGTCGGACCGAGGTAAAAAGCCGATGTCGGGCCGACATGGAAATGCAAGGCGGCTCGACATCGGACCGATATGGTTTTTTGATATGCAGCCGACATCGGTCCGACATCGAGCCGTGTTGCACATCCGATGTCTGACCGACATGAAAGCCGATGTCGGCCCGATGTAGAAAGGTATATCGGCCCGACATCGGACCGATATAAAATGTTTGCTGGGTATGTCCGACACACAGAAGACTCGCCGTACACGCATTTTATTTTTTTATACGAATCGGTTGGTGTTTCACCCGACAAGACATGAAACTATATTACAGAACGAATTTCTTCTTTCGACGCCATAACGCAAGTGCATTGGTAAACAATGACGTCATTATAATTTGACGTCACGCACACAATACGCTATGATTTCGCTCTTAATTTACGTCACGGATGGAGTAACGTCAGCTTAATTACATATCTAAATTTGGAAGAAATCATATGAATATACTGTTTTTGGACGGTTTTAATGCATATAAGTATTTAATGCCCCGGGTAGGCTTCCCTTATGTTGCTATAGCAACAACAGCACAAAGAAAATCCAAATGTACCAATTTATTGTTTCATTTTTAAATAACAAACGTTTTATTTAGTATTGATGCAAAATTTCATTACTATCAATGAAGCTGTTGCGATTATATGAGCACAGTCCGGGAATTTACCTAACACCCCTCGTACTTTTCTTTTCATGTCAATGTTACTGAAGCTGGTGTTTAGTGCGTAAAGTTTCGCCCAGTAAAAATCACTGTATAGATGTATTTCCTGAACCTCTGAGATTATGGACTGCATGTTGTTTGCCTTTGAAAATAGAGTTTCGCTTAGGCGCAAGAGAGCGTCATTGTTGTAACTGTTTTTCAGTAGCAAAATAGAGGCTGCGATTATCCATGCAGTTGCTGTTTCCTGATAATTTCTTCAGATTAATTCCTAGAGCTTAGTGTTTAACAGTTTTATCATCTTTACGATGCCAACCTCTGTTCGTTTAGTGTTTTATATGCCCTGATAAGATGGTATGCGTGTTATAAGTTATTAATATTAAGCTTACCTCGCCCTCACGACAGAACGCGACGTCATGACAACGTCCGAAATGTGTAAGTTGTGGGCAGTTGTAGCACAGAGGGCGTTTCATGTCACCATAACCTGTTCAATTTATTCAAATTTATTTGAAATTTGTTGCAATAAACGTTTTTAATGTTACAATGCAATACAAATGCCTGCTATTGTGAATACATGTACATTGTGTGAACAAAATTGAAATATCGATGCAATGTGTAGAACTACGTCATGTTTTTTAAATAAATATGATGATGATGGTGTTAAAATTGCGTCATTTATAACACAGTAAAAACACAATCAAAACCTGGTTCGCCACAAGCGGAGTTCGTGCAAAGATCCGTATCACAACAAAAATTGCACGTGGACGGTGTTGATACGTTGTGACAGGTCTACAAACGTAATATTAAGCGGTAAAACAATATATATTTTGGCGCCATTTGTAGACATTTTATGTAGGTAAAAGTGGTGAAAGCCTTTATGTTGATTCCATTGTTTACACTCTAGTGTCGGTTAATTCACATGTAATGCTCACAATATACAGTAATTTGTACCTGTATGTTTTCGCAGTGAAGGTCGTATTCTATTTCTCCAAATTCGTTGATATGCCGAGACGCTTTGCATACCTAGTAATTAAATGGATAGCATGTACATTTGAGCACAAATTACAACACACATAATTAGGGTTTGAAATCATAATTTTAAAAAAGTTATCTGATGCTTTTGGAAATGATCAGTACATACAACATGCGTGCTATTTAGTAAAATTATAAACACTCCGATGATTGCATATGAAATATTATTTCGCAAAAAGCGGATGTTCCAGCGTTTGCGAATGTTATAGCCAATCGTTCTTAGATTGTTAATTTTTTATTTATAGGCCTATAGTGCAGGATACTGGAGGGCACACCACACATGACACACCATGTCTTTAACGAGCCCAGTGTAAAGCACTGGTACACGGGAGAGTATTTTCCTGTGAAGATTCAGTACATATCTCCTTTTAGTAATTCTAGTTGGAGTGAGGGGGATGAAACTAGCAATCCCTGGATCAGCAGTCGAGTGTTTTATCACTGAGCCAAATCCCCTCGCTGCAGAGCAGTTGTCAACTACTTGCACCGTCGTGGTATGGCCATATCAGTGCTTAATGCATTGTAAACATTGTAAACAGCATTTAGATCGGCCGATGTGCCCAGTAAAGTATAAGTTTTACGAACGTATAATACCACAGTACAAACCTCCCCTGCCTGACACTGCGTGACACGAATACACTCTCTTGGTGTGGCCACATTCTTACATTGAAGACAAGTGAGCCCTTCGGAAAGGTCTGGAAATAATGCATGTGCATATAACAGTAATTGTTTTATGCCTGCTTGGATTCATTTTTACATTCTTATATTAAAACATTTTCTCTAATAAAACGACGTTGATTAATTATATCATTGTATATCATAACAAGGGCTGCCAAATGAAGCTGATCATAAGTTAACGATTTTTAAATATACTAAACGGTATTTGTACATGGTATTGCAACATATTTTATCGATGTGTGGATATACAAAATGAATTCATACAATTTCAACATATCAACACATGTTATGTGCTTGGTATAGCTTATATAGCTTTTTCAAACGATTCTTACCAAATAATGAAAGGATTAACAACAGCACCCTTGTCAGCGCCGCAAATACATCCATGGTATAATGTTTCCTAGTGTAAACAAAGTATAATTATCACACAACGTATAAAAATGAAACAAACAAAGTTATCGCAACATTTTATGAAATCGGTGATCATTGAATACTTTTTTTTATTTATAACACAAATACATGAACATATTTGAAACATCTTTGCAATATCCAAAATCTATCTCGCAACCACTTACCGGCAATGTTGAGACAAAGAAGCGATTGTGATGGGTCGTTTTCGTTATCACTGTCATAAAATGATCAATGACAATGAGTGTTGAGATAACTAACTTTTTATACGTGTTTCTTGCCACATCATAATGAGGACATACGATGACGGTGAGGTGTGGCTATGATAAACTGAATTGCGTAACATGCAGGAATCTAAAACGAGACGACAGACTAAATAACACACGGAACTTAGTCTAAATTTGCATGCTGTAAAGTGAATAACTGTGTCAACAAAACAAATGGAATTTAAGGTAGGCCAATAGTTACAAAATCAGTAATATTATTTTGTTAATTTTTTTTTAAAAAATAATTATAATTACTATACCAAGAAGTATTTTATAAAAAAAATATCCTAGGCGATTGGGACATTATAATTAAACTGATGAAAGAGAAACCCCTCAGGAAGCATAGCCTGTTAGAGAAAACAGCAGTCTCGGTTTTATTGAAGCTGTTCATATGCCCACGTAACAGCAATAAGCACGTTTTCCTACTGATACACATGCGATCATTGCGGGGATGAAATTAGGGTTATTGTTGTGCAAACAATTCTGTCAACTCTGTCAATAATCGTCTCTCTCCAACACTCTCCGCTATCTTCGGCACCTCCGAACAGAGCCGAATGCGACCGACGGTTTATTCCGCCGTTACTATTTTAGGAAATACATCGGGTGATTTTCCGAAAATGTGTAACTTCTTTGGTGTAAAATACCAACTCATTATTTTAATTTGATTATAGTTGACTTTGAACATGAGCAATTAAACACGGCCTTGCAACCTCTAAAAACAATCTAAATTATAATTGCTTATACCTGACCACGGATTTTGACTAGACGAAGTCGTTCTTCGCAAAAAGTAACTAATAGCAATTAACCTTTGTGGGCTAATAGCAATTAACCTTTGTGTTCTATAAAATGTCGACCTATAAATCATCATTGTGTAGTTATTTTTTTCTGGTCATCAGGGATCATAGATTGTATTGTGTTTACATTTAAAAATAGAACACCGCTAATGCGGTTGTGCGTCAGTGGTGCGGCATTTTTCGTTACCACTGATAAAATTCTTTAATAAAACCGAGACTGCTGTTGTCCCATACAGGCAATGTTTTATGAGGGCTTTCCCTTTCCTCAGTTTAATTTAAAATGTTTTCACCATCATCTAAAATATACAAAACAAACTGCCCTACATTGTTTTACATTAGACAATAATATACTGTTCCAATTGGACACTCTCTAGCTTTATAATAACCTTAAAACTACACATGTGTATTTCTATAGAGTTTATAAGTGTGCCTGTTGTTGTTATATACAGCCATGACGCAATAAAGATGATGATTGTTGTTGTTTATAAGATTCATATCAGAAATCCTAAATTGTACATGAGTTGTCAATCAGTAGTACATTAACATTGCTTACACAGTGTGTGTTTATACAAAAAATTAACTCGATTATGAACCATGTGGTAAGAATATCAGATTGTAGCGCTTTTGTACAATGTTTGATGTTGTTTCTAATACGTTATTATCGTTATTGGGACCCCATAAATGATAGTTTTAACTATTTAATTTTACGCCATATGCCAATTGTTGAGTTTCGACGTTATTACCTTTTGCTTTATAAAACTCTATTTAATACTGTATTTTATAGTTAAATGTAGAACCTATATTACGTTACACATCCTGCATTAAAATATGGCGCTAATTAATTTTCAACTCTAACGATTTCTAAATAGTGAATGATAGAATGTGTTGTTTGTCTGAATCGCATGCCCAAAATGAATAAAAAGGCAGAAATTCTTAAGTTCGCATTTAGAGGACGTGTTTTCAATGTGCTGATTAAGTCACGAAGATCCAAACATTGCACCAATATCTGCGTACCAGCTAAATTGGCAAATGCTTCTTATAGACATAGTCCAACCGCCGGTTTGAACGCGTTGACTCTGAAAACCCTGTGTCTTGATAACCAAATAATGGGTCATTAACGCGATAATATCTAAAGTAAATTATGTAAGAAAAACATTGCTCAAAGAAATATTAAAGTTATTATACGATTAGGTCGTATTAGTACACTAATTCTGTAACTTTTTTTAAATTTAATTGGCTTTTTTTAATTCACACTAAAACTAATAAGCAAGGAAAATATTTTTAAGCGTAGTTATGCCGCATTTCAACTTTCAGCTAGTTAGGCTGAGACAAATAGTTTTAACATAGCCAACGCGCAATCGCCGAATTGAGATAAAAGATCCACAAGATACACATAAAACATGGATCATGGATTGTATGTTGTTCACATTTGGAAAAAGAGTTCCGCTCATGCGCTAAGAGCGTAAATGGTATGGTATCCTTTATTACCACCGATGAACAGCTTCAATAAAACCGAAGCTGCTTTTTTTCGTGCAGGCTATGCTTCCTGAGGGCTTTCCCTTTCATCAGTTCAACATTTGAAACATTGTTTTGATAAGAAAATGTTCATTGTGTTGCTGTCGTATTTTAACGAGATGTTTGAAGATGAAGATGTTGCGTGCGTTTCTTTACACGTTTAACGTGCCATTATGGCCACTTACTTGCATGATTTTAGTGGGTGCATTGCTAAAGTCTCTATGTTTCTGAACTAAGTCTTTTCTTGTGGAGTGGTTTGTTAGCCTCTTATTGGGAACTAGGCCACTGTCAACAGACATCTGGCTTAGAAAAATACTACCCACTTCCTTTCGCACCCCTATTTGCGTTTATGAACCACTTTACTCTAGGATTTACAGTTTGTACTTGAGTTCAAGTTTTGGGAGACATATAAAAACGATCAACGTGAATGCCGCAGTCAGCTGGTCTTGATGACGCATAGAAATCCTAAGAAGACAGCGATTGTTTGCTGCAAATCTCTTGGGCACACGAACATCTTTTGGTGCCACTTCGTGTCTTGGTTTGCCTTTAAATAAATTGCATATATTCCAGGCCATCCGGTGTTTTTTTATATCTACATATTCCAACCTAAACTTAATTTATTACACAGTACTAAAAGCATTATATGGAGTTTCTTTAAAATAGATCTTATGTATTTTTAGTTAATTTAATATGTGTTTAAAACATGTGGAATGTTATGTTTTTGCATGAAATAACCCTTGTAGTTTAATTGACAAAACAACTCTCTTTCTCATCAAGTTTTGAGTAAGGGAGGAGTTCTGAGTTCAATTCTCAGCAAGGGTAAACTGCAATCAGAGTATCTGTAGAGAGGTTTGTTAAATTGTTCAAAATGTTCCTTTTACATATTGTGTGCGCGCCAAGACGGTCACGGATTTTTGAGCTCTGATTAAAGTGTACTTATGTGGAGTTATATTTGGTTTAACGCTATGTAACTTATATGTGTGCGTTGCTCGAGTGATGGCCTAAGTGTTGTTGTTGGTGCTGATGTGAACAATAGTTGGATTTTGGAGATTTTGGTAGAAAATCTACAAGTATCGTTTGTCTTTAATACGACATTAATATGACTATTTGTAAATATTTACAATCGTTGCATACCCCGGGCTAACATGCACTGTTGAGCAGCAACTATCGGATTTGCGGACTAAATCGAACTGGGTGGCCGCGGTTGCATTGTGACACTTTACTGTGTTGAATGTAACGCTGATTGTGTGACTTCGTCCACCACCGACAAAGTCCCGTTAGTTTGATACCGCTGCAAGATGGGAATTTATATCACATTGTATAGTATGCTAATCGGCACATATCGGCAAAAAGAATGTCGTCCTTCAAGAAACAAAGGCAGAAAAAGTATTGCCCCTTTGTCCGTGCCTCAGATGTCCATTTTCGATCAATGACTGTGTTTATATTTCTAGCCCTTTACTTGGGCTACCACCATTGCCTGGTCTCAACACTGCACGGAATAGCAAACACGCCATTGATATCTAATGACATATGCGACGTAATAAACTCTCCCGACGACAACTCTCTATTCTGTGTAGACCATGGAACCGCTTCAGACATGAATGGCAACAACTATGTTACTGGTGTGCAGTGGCCTATATTGAACGCCGTATTTGACATTGCTCAGCGCCTGTTAATGCTTGCCGCGTACGTAGAACTAAATCCCGGTCCTGTCGATAACATCGATGCCATACTTGACAACCTCTTGCAAGCAGTTGCCCTTTCAAGCAGGGTGATGTCAGAATTCAAGTATTTCGAAGAAGGCACAATGCAAGAGTTTAAGGCCATTCGGAATGACGTGTCCTCCATTAAAAGTGACGTTGACCTTTTAAAAGAGGAACATCATAATATTTGTCAAGAGTTTATCACGCTCAAATCTATGTGTATGTCCAACATCACGAAAACCTTGACAAACGAGCAACGTGTAACAGAGCTACAAAATGTTGTAGAAAACATGCGTCTTGACATCGATGCTTTGCACGATAAACTGCGTGCCACGGATTCCACCATTGACGCCCTACTCGAAGATGTTGAGCAGCTCAAGCGTAAGAACATCTCATCCAATATGCACATCTTCAGTTTGAATGCCAATGTCGATGAAACGCAAGCTCAACTTAAATCAAAAGTTATAAATAAGGTGCTTAAGATTGCGCAGTCGGACATTGATAAGCGCAATGATAACATGAAACCTGTAAAGGTAATCCCCACACAAAATTCACTCCAAGATAATTTTATTATTGTAACATTTCGTTTCGACGATGATGAATTCCGTGTTTGCGAGGGTCGAAACTTACTACGTGCGCAAGGTATCCGCGTTGGGGACGATCTTACGTTTAAACAACATGAAACATTGCGTTTACTCAACAAACTTGGTAAAACAGGTTACTATGCCAAAGGTCGCCTGGTGGTCAAGAACAAACCGGGCCCTACTACGGCTCGGAATATACGTGGTAAACGTACCCAGTCTTACGCCGATGAACCGTCGGTGTCTTCAAACGCTTATCCCGCACCCATACCACCTGATGTCAATCACTTACCGCATGACGTCATCGCTCAAGGTCAAGTCGCCATGGATCAATAGGATGCAGGCCAAAGCCCCGAGAAGAATAAGGCTATAGACATATGTTGCTGGAACATTGACAGTGCTAACAAAACTCATGTTCGATGAAGTTATTAATTATCTAAAGCAATTTCGTATATTTTGTCTTGTAGAAACATGGGAACTTACTAGCGATAATTTACTTAGTCATTTTCCCGATCATGTTTCTTTCCATGTAAATGCGTTTAAACAAGGTATGTTTGGTAGACTAATGTGTGGCATTTCGCTCTATATTCATAAATAACTTAAACAATTTGTTACTAAAATAAATTCATCTTGCAGGTTTTGTTTATTTGTGAAAATAAGCAAACATGTTTTTGGTACGTTTAAAGATATTCTAGCTGGCTTTGTTTACCTACCCCCCCCCCCATTGGATCTAGTGGATATGCTACTGAACGGCACGTTGGCATAGATCTATTAGAATATTATATCTGTAGTCTTGAAATTGATGTGTTTCAGTACCATTTACTATTAATGGGAGATTTTAATGCTAGAACTGCGAACACTAGATTTTATTCTACCTGAAACTGTTGATAATGTACCACAATTACGGGATCACTCAGGTGTACTAACAAATAACTATGAACCCAGAAATTCTCCTGACAATGTTTGTAATCAACAAGGTCAATTGTTGTTAGATATTTGCAAAACACATTCGTTACTTATTGCAAATGGACGCGTTGGTGACGATAAAAGCGTCGGAAATTATACTTATATTAGTAGTACAGGCAAAAGTATCATTGACTATGTGTTGCTATGTGAGAATGGTTTCCATTGTATTGCCAATATCTACATTGGTGACCGTACTGAATCATGTCGTTTACCTGTTGTAGCTATATTCTATTCCAATGTTGAATGTGACAATGTTAAACCCCTGTTAAAGGTAGTCGAGACGATGTAAACTATGTTTGTAATGACACTACAATCACATCACTAAATAATAGCCTTTTATCTTGGTTTAACAATACCAAACTTAAAGATTTGATGTGTGTAATTTCCAATGTATCGTTAGATATTTATTGTATAGTGCATGATTTATCATATACATTCGTGCAAAGTCTTAAAGTTTGTGAAAAACGATACACAAGAACTGATGCGCCCAATAATAGATCGCCATGGTTTGACAAGGAATGCCGAAAATTGAAATCCAGAAAATTAGTATGCTTGAGAAATTTACGAAGTGAAAACAACGATGCAAGTTTGAACTATATATTGATGCCAAACGAGTGTTAAAAGAACTTAAAGAACTGTGTTACTTCAAACGAATAAACTACTATAATAGAAAATTAGACGAACTTGTGTCAAACGTACGATGTCCAAGATCATTTTGGGCCAAAATCAAGTCTCTACATGGACAACATAATTCGTCCAACTATATAAAAACATAAGACTGGTTCAAACATTTCTCATCGCTATTCAACGATGATTTAACAGATGATGTATTGGAACCTGACGCTGATGATGGCACTTTGACCAATATCGAAGAAGCCTTATTTAATGCAGAAATCACAGAAGAAGTTCTGACTAGTATCAAAAAACTAAAAGCGTCAAAAAGTGCAGGCCAGGATGGTATTTTATTTTTTCACGACACACTCATGCCTATAATGTTATCACTGTTTAATATAATTTTTGATAATCGTGTCCTCCCTGACTGTTGGAATTCAGCTCTTATTGTGCCCATTCACAAAAAGGTGATGTCAATGAACCTACAAACTATAGCGGCATCTCACTTCTAGACATCTTAGGGAAAATATTTACCAGCGTCATTAACAGGCAATTGACATAGTTTACCAATATATACCAACTGTGTTGATGAATCGCAAGCAGGATTTCGTGAAGGATACAGCACAACTGACAATGCATTTGTATTACAAACATTAATATATAAGTCTCTGTCCAGAAAACGTGGAAAACTTTTTGTTGCATTTATAGACTTTAAAATAGCCTTTGACTCAGTGCAAAGGGATAAACTTTGGCATTCTCTATCAGCCATTGGTTTAAAAGGCAAACTCTTAAAAGTCATTAAAGGCATGTATGATAATGTGACAGCTTGTGTCAGAACAAAAGATGGCAAAACAGATAGTTTATGTGTAACGTAGGTCTTAAACAAGGCTGTTTAGCGTTTGCAAAACTGTTTTCGTTCTTTATTACTGAACTTCTTAAATATCTACATAACAGTGGAGCAAGTGGAATTCAACTACAACCAGGTGATGACGAGAAATGTTCCCTTCTGTTTGTCGATGACGTGGCTTTAATTGCGGACACAGTTTGTGGCTTACTAAGGCAAGTTAATGCATTACACATATTCTGCAAAGATAATCTGTTAAATGTGAACTCTAAAAAACTAAAATAGTTATATTCCGAAACGGCGGTCGTCCATCATCAAAGGAAAAGTGGTTTTACGAAGGAAATGAACTATTGATAGAATAATCTTTCACACATGTTGGTATCACATTTTCGTCTGCGCGCTCTCTCTCTCAACCGAATGGCAGAAGACAACTGTGTTAAAGGAAAGCGAGCATTGAATAGTATACTAGCCTCTATGTGTTATTTCGGAAATTACCGAATGCTGTATTTTTTTAAGCTTTTTGAAACCAAAGTACTCCCTATTTTGTTATACGGAGCTGAACAATGGGGTTTTCAAACAAGGACCGGAATAGAACGGATCCAAAAATATGCTTGCAAACGATATATGTGTCTAAATGAAAAAAAACCGCCAGATGCGGTGGTTCTAGGAGACTCTGGTCGATTTCCATTGACTACTAAATCGTTCATAAGATGTCTGAAATACTGGTTGAAAATTTTGAAAATGCCAGAGTCAAGATACGTCCGAAAATGCTATAAATACCTGTTGAATACTAAAACCAAACTGTCTGTGAACTGGGCCCTTGTAATCAAGAGCATTTTGTTTGAAAATAACTGTGAATATGTTTGGGTTGCCCAAAAAGTTGAAAACGATAATAGTTTTATTAGGAAGTTTACCGAATACATAAGGCGTCGGCATCTAGAAACATGGCATATTTCGCTAAACTCGGTCTCGAAACTTAGTTTGTATAGGTCAATCAAAACGGCATATGGTCACGAACATTACCTAAACATTCTTAATGTGCGGAAATATAGACACGCTTATGCACAGCTTAGATCTGTATTTTATGAGCTGGAGATAGAAAAAGGTCGTTATAACAATACGCCTATTGCTGATCGTTTATGCAAAATTTGTAACTTAGACCAAGTTGAAAACGAGCTGCATTTTATTCTTATATGTCCTATGTTCGATGACCTGAGGAGACGCTATATTGTTATTGATAGCATTTCTACTCCAACTGTAGACAATTTTTATGTTCTTATGTCTAACCGCAATGAACAGGTTGTTAAACATCTGGCATCGTATAAATACAATTCATTGCAACGAAGACGAGAGTTCCTAACGCTTAAACATTTTACAAGTGTTTATTACTGTATGTGATGTTATGTCATCTGCTTGTAGTTTGCTTACGTCTTGTACAAATCTTGATTACTTGTTATATATTGTCACCTTGTTTTGTGCCGCACACACTGAATGTTTAATATGTTCTTATACATGTGTATTGCTCGAATTTATTAACCCCTACTTGACCTTCCAAATTAGCATCTATTAACGATCTACACCCCACCTTTTTACGATCAATACCAAGCCTTACACCCGTCTCGGTAATTTAGGCATGCAAATGATAAATCAACGTGCTTTGTAGGATCAAGGCTTGAAATTATCTACTTAATTTAAACATCCGTTGGTGGAAATGCTAGATAGCCCAACCAGCAAGGCATACGTTTCGATTTTGTTATTACATGAAACAAATAACTTAGTATGGTGGTTCGAGTCTCACATTTTTCCATTTTTTTTTGGTTCAAATATTTGGTTGCTGTTTTTTGTGTGTGGTTTTTTGTTGTTGTTTTTTGTATATTTGTAATTATAGTTTAAATTTAGTTAACACCAAAAAACAAAAAACATAAAACGATATAATTAAAACCAACAATTTACAAAAAAACAGTCGCTGTTTGAGTCTGATGAAGCGGACATTAAGTTTACCCATATATGTAAACTGTTTACTTTTAATTTACGAGATTAACGAAATAGCACATGAAACGTAATGTTTTACTTTACATAGCCACGCGACTCAGGGTCGATTTGATTTTAACAATATAATAATTGAAAAAGACATCTGTTACGGCTCGAACCCGCGACTATTGGATCACAGGGAGTACTTTTAGGAGTACTTGTGCATTTACTGAACCGATGATTCTGTTTTAGTACAATTAGTTTTAGTTTAATTAATTATCTGAAATTGGACTAGCTTTAATGAGTTTGTTCCCTTTTCCAATGCGTTTTAGGGACGTTTGATTGGCAGTTAGACAGTTCTTGTCAATGGAAAGGCATTTGAGTTAACAGCTATGATTTGATAAAGATATTTGTGTCTTTTTCTTTTAGTTTTCTATCCAAACTTGAAATAATGTTTCTTATAGTTGAAAGCTAATTTTCTTTTCCCCCGGGTTTCCGTACAGAACGAATATAGTTTGATTTGTATTCGTCTAGAATGTCTACCTAAATGTTTTGATTTGTCTTCTGTTCTCCTTTAGTTTGCGGAAATGTATGAAATGTTTAGACATCTGACAACGAAGTGTTTTCTAATTGTATTTTTGTCTTAATTTTCACTCAATGTTCTTACATCTTCAGTGGAAAAAGCAAGAATCTCTGTACGAGTGGTCCAGTCACCAGGGCCATAATTCAAATGAGCATCTTCAAAAAAACCGAGGCTGCTGTTTTCGCAGGCTATGCTTCCCTTTCAGCATTTTATTTCAAACATTAACAACATTTCTTCAAAAGAAGTAATCAGTAAAGACAACTAATTCTATTTGATTTCTGCTTAATCACTGAACTGATATCAGAACAATGTTATATGTTTTGGAAATTATAAATACATAGTTTAAACTCATTTTGACGTAAAGCAACTTTTAAAAATTACTTTTTATGTCATAAAAAAAAAGCATCTGGAACAAGAGTGGAATCAGCCATTTTAACAATGACGTCATATTGCACTAATCTTATAACGTTAAGCACGGCAAACGCGGGGACCAAACAGCCTAAACTGGGAAGAGTGACACAATAGATTGATCCGTACGGATTATTTCTAGTCAAAATGCTAACTCTGTTTCAGTAGTGTTTCATTTTTGACTGTATGTGGAAGCAGTCAATCGCTTTGGAATAAAGGTTTGTTAAGGTAAACGGGATAATGTGACATAAGTGAACCGATACGACCTTATCATTCAACACTCTCGAGCTGCGTCGAGCAACATACATAATTCAATAAGATAACTGTTACATGAACAACATACGTAAATATGGAAATCGATATAAAAAATATGTAGTCACAATAATTATTCAATACCATGTTTACACATTTAACTAATTGTGTTTGGTATTTGTAACAAACAATGAACGTATACGTATGGCAGTAATCATTAATTGAACACACGTGTGTTTTCATTCAGCGCGTCGTGGCTGGTATCTTTTATGTAATTGTTTAATTAACCTAGTTTTCACGCAACTTCTTAAAATAATAATTTATATGACACAGGATTATAAATTGATTTATATTTGAGCTCAGTGTATTTTTGTCATTACAGTGATCTCTGTATTCGTGTTTTGCACGGTGGGGGTTTTAATAGTGGCCTGTAAC
>Ga0224511_10001698_pt1 | contig 13754 bp, 10 predicted proteins | sample SF_May12_sed_USG_2_FD_169988 | JGI IMG/M metagenome (GOLD analysis project Ga0224511, IMG submission 169988) | Sediment microbial communities from San Francisco Bay, California, United States - SF_May12_sed_USGS_8_1 | ecosystem: Environmental > Aquatic > Marine > Sediment | place: USA...
TACTGATTGTATCATCATCATAATCATAATTATCATCATAATTATCATCATACTTATCATCATTATCATCATCATCATCATCATCATCATCATCATCATCATCATCATCATCATCATTATCATCATGGCATTGTAAAACAGATAAGATAGCAGAAAAGGCTGCACCACCGGTTGGCCTGCCACCCAGCTCCCAAGTACTATTTGTCATTGTTTTCAACAACAACATCATTATCATCATCATTCTTATCATCTTCATCGTTATCGTCATCGTCATCATTATCAGAAGGGCATGGCACTGAAATGGTGGAGAAGGATGCCGACGAAAACGCCTGCCTTCCAGCATCCAGGTACTTATGGTCATTGTTACCATCATAATCATCATCATCAGAAGAAGAAGAAGAAGAAGAAGAGCTTGGCACAGAAGATAGCAGAGATGGCTGCTCCACCAGGAGGCCTGCTATTAACATACAGACATAATACACTTATACTGGCGTTGTACCCATTAACGAAGACGATCAATAAGCAAAGACTCCTATTTAATTCAATACCATGCAGCGAATCATGCAATTACAAAAAGGTACATCATTCAATACATATTATCAAATAACTCCCTGAAATGGTGATTATTAATTTTTTATCTAAGTCTGACAAATAATGGGATTGAAATATTTATTTACTGTTTTGGGTTAAGTGCGACTGGGCGATTCCGCTTACAGGTGTGCATGCTCGAAAACAAGAAATATACTAAACCCTGGCTTTGACATAAAAAATTACCATTCCCTAAAGCATTCCACATGATCGTCATTGATATTTACTTCAATAATTTCACTATGTTTAGTGGCGGACCTGATGACCTGATTTCTATTCAACTAATGAATAAAATGAATCGCGAGCGAATAGAGGGAAAAAAATGAGAATACTTAGCGTTTAGAGCAAAGAAATATCATATGTCCGCAGCCGTTACATGTAGGGGCAGACACCTGTAGTATGTCACATAGCAAGTCACCTGGATATTTTAATGTCTAGTGTTACTTTCGGTAAATGCGTATTCTGTACGTAATGTAAACAACATTAGAAGGAAGAGACGATTAGCTGCGTATTTTGATGAAAAACAATGCGCAGTGTGATGATATAAATGACTTGAAAATATCATTTCGGCTATTGGTCTCGATTTCGTCAAAATCGTCGGAAATTGGTCGGCAGGTTTAAAGCTGTGTCAACTGTGCGAAATTTAACGCAAACATAACATTTTCAGTTGAAAACGAAAGTGAAAGAACTAACCTTATTTATGATTATTTTTATTGCAAATGAAATCGTTTGTAAAGAATCACAGAAAAGGAATTCAAAATCCTTCAGGTATTGGTATTGGCCAGTACAGTGTGACAATCATCATCACCACTTTATAATGTGCTGTGTTAAAGTCATTATCGCCATAACAATGCAATCTTCCATATAACCAGTCCCGATAATACTAAAAAAGCTAATATTGTCATTTTGTCATCATTTCATGAATCACAATATAATGTTCTTTTCAGGATGGCTGGAGCCCAGAGGCTGGCGGGTGGGTCTCGAGGCATGACCGACGTCCAGACCAACTGAACCACTCGAACATTGACCCTCACCCGTGACCCCACTGGAAATATGACCTTGAACTGTTTACCCCCAATAAAAATATGATCTTAAAACTGATTCCTGGAGTGTGATTTTGAAAAGTTGATGTTTGATTTTACTTTTAGTGTGCACTAATATACGATTTATCAGTGAAAATTACATACTTAATTGGCATTGGGTTTCTATTATTTTAAAATTAAAATACTTTGAAGTGAATAAAAAATATGTTTAAGAATAAAATTTATGACAACACTGACAACGTTTCAATCAATAAAAAAGAATGCTTGAGTTTCTTTGACATAAATGTAGTAGGATGATGACACTTTCACAATATTGAGATGATAACAGTTTTTATTTCGTGACAATTAATCTTACATTCCGTAATGAATTGTTTTACTTTTCTCTGTACAAGTAGGTTTTAGTAGATTTATGCTGCATTTCTTCTTAATTGAAAAAGCAATAAAAGTAAATTTATTTCGTGTTTGCCAACTGTATGGCATGCAAAAGCAAATATGTCGCAAAAGTAAAAAAGATGTAAACAAACAATTCTGTTTTTTGTCCTGCAAAAATACTTTCTGTTTTTACCAGATCTGTTTTTCGGAACAACACAAATAAAACTGTAGTGAAGCAATGGTGTTTGTGATTTATTGTTCCATGTGTTTACTTGAAATAATTATATGTGGGTCTCTGATATGTCCATTGCCGATGCATGTAAATCACGTTCTAGGAAATGAGTTTACCATGTTTTTGTGAAATCATTTTACCACAAAAAGAAACCAGCGGAGTTTCCAAATTGTATCTTATAAATGTGTTTTTATATATTTATCCTGTGACTAGACCAAAGTGCTGCCAAAACGGGGGTGTCTGTTATTTCTTTTTATTTTAGTCAGTAGACGATGTGACTTCAGTTGGGACTGATTTTTGTGAGCAACATTTGACTGATAGCTTAAGAATTTAAACAGGTCACTGTGATTGCATCTCATATATTATGACATCAACTGAAGTCAAACATCTACATAAAAAAAACGAAGCTTAACTTACCAGTTACATCTAATAATGCACATTCCGTTGTTAAAGCCTTGTATAGAAGACTGTGTAAAACATGCACTACCCGAAACTTCTTATAACTTTGATTTATATCTTCGAATATGTAAATCATGTTTCAAAAATACAAATATTTCTATATATATTTTTATAAGGTGTACCTTTTGCATTGTTGATCTTTAACATTTGTGTACTAAACAAAATGCTATAAGCAGTGTTTTTCATTAATGTTTTATTAATGAAATACTTACATTTTATTTTGAACTTAAAATCAAACTGCCTGCAAAAGTTCATACTTATTGTAAAGAAATCAGTATGAGTAATGTTGTTTAATTTATTTCTAGAAAGAATTGACATTTCGGTGAACAAGTGTGCTTTTTTAGTAAACAAAATCTTACCATATTAACCGTGTAATTTCTATTAATCAACAAAAAAACATTTAAGTTTAATATTTTACAATACATTTAATGTCGAAACTGATCACACAGCTCCACAATCTAGACTGTGGCTTTTAAACATAACGGGATAACAATTTATACCGATTAGTGTGCAAATATCACTATACGGTTTCATTATTCTGCTGGAGAAATCGGAAGACAGAATGTTAGCTAGGTTAGTTGCAATATTGTTTATTTGCAGCTTGCTAAACTAATGGTATGCTGAGGGTCACTGGGTCTTTATATTAAATATATACTCCTCAAAAAATTAAGGACCACAATTGCGTAGCAGTATTTTGAAAATGTTCACCTACTAATTGTGTGTACACTTAAGAACAATGTTTACTGATGAGGCCAATTTCGTGCTTCATTAATGGTTGGAGACATGTGGTGGTAAAAAGAGCGATTTAAAGACTGTTACGCTCATAAAAAATGATAGGTTGTGTGGTGCGACATTACTGGTTAGGGTGGGGTCTCTTATGATTGTTCAACTGAGTTTTACGCCATCTTTGAAGGATATTTGGCCGGGTCCACTATCTAGATGAGATCAATGAGGCATTTGTGACCCATATATTGGTGATGTGGACCAGGGCTTTGTGGTTATGGACGGAAACGCCCTACCGTGCCGGGCTTGTTTTGTCAATGAGTACACTGAGCGCAAAATGAATAGGATGCATGGACTGGCCTGACCCTATCCTCATGTTAATTCAACAGAGCATGTATGGGACATGCACCAAAAACATACAAACTCAACCACAGATGCGGGATGACCTTGCAAACGCGCTCATTTAGGATTGGGCAATAATGGGTCCTTCTGTAATCGAAAAACTGATTCGCAGCTACACTAGTATTCGTACGGTTGTTTTTGACGTTAGAGGTGGCCAGGCGTTTTATTTGCTCAACTTTGTGTGTGACCTGGAAAATGTAACAGTGCTGTTTGTAAAATTGCATGCCCCACCCACCGATTAGTAAACGTTCAAATTTCGGTAGTGACCACACATTTTGGTTCTCATGTGTTTATCCCTGTAAATTGCTATGAAATTTCTTTACAATTGTTAACTACAGATATATAGTTTTTCCTAGAATATATGGTTTTCTTTGTATTAATAAAAAATGAAATTATACCACTTTTTTTCTGTGGTCCTTAAAATGTTTTGAGGAGAATACATGAATATAGCAAATTTATAAATATCAGTTGGGAACCATCTTTCTAGATTAAAAATCACCAAATTCAACGTTTGGAGAATAATGCTTAAGTAAAATTGACTCCGTTATAATTCAAACCATATATTGTATTAATTAAAACACCCTCATTCATTTGAAATCAACTTATTATAATAATACGATAACAACACAAAAACAATTACTAAGTGTATTCATTACAAATTTACTTCACAACTTTTATAAATAAATCAATGTCTCTCCAAAACTCAGAAACTATTTTAAGCCCGAACAGTTCAATCACATTACCCCAAATAGTCCTAAAATTGCATGTTTCTTCTTAAAACTGTTTTATTTATGTTCAAACAATTAAATATTTACTTAAACAGACGGTTAATGTAATAACGTCACGCGCGCGAGATACAGGAACGTTGATTAGTTAGCGAAATGTCGATCGAACTGTAGAAAACAGCTACTGCCGTGACTATGTTGAACGTTGACGATAAATTTTAAAGTATTAATATTTCCTAAAATACCGTGATGGTTAGTTATAACACATATAGCAAACGCAGAAAAAGTGAATATCAGGATTGATTCCTATTAAAAGGGCACATGTTGTGTATCAAACATCAGATGGTGGTTTAAAAATTAACCGAGCACTATAGCTAATTTAAGACTGATACGGTTAGAGGTGTGCAAGGTAAACTTTAAATTAAATTCAAATGTTTGGTTAATTCCCTTAAAGAGGTTTTTCAATATATACCCCAGGATGAATTAACCTGGAAATAAGTAATTCTTTAGAACGTCCTCCCAGAGTCTTTGTTAATATTTGCTGTGGCTGCTTTTGGAGTCCACTCACGTCGATTGGTATTGACAAAAGCGTTTGTCGTCGATTTCGTAAATGGACTAATTAAAACATATTGAAAACATGCGATGGAAAATGCATACAATGCATAATAAACACAAAATTACCCTTATGCACAGTTGTAGACGGCCAAATTCCTTGGCGTAGACCACCGATGTTAGTTTTAAACACAGTATATTGTACTAGTTGTTTTCTTTTTATATTAATGTAGGTGTGGCTAGATGTGTACTATTAAAGCCTGTCATATCAACATGTTCACCTAATACTAACATATGTTGTTATGGTGTGGCAGTTTTCATTAATAAAAAGCTTTGATACAACCGAGGTCTCTATATTTCCAAATTCGGGCTTTGCGTCCTAAGAACTAAGATTGGCTGTACTTCAGGATCAGAAACACAATATATATGAGAAAAGTAAAAACAAGTCATGACCGTACGTATCTAATTGTTGCATGTGGTTACCTAAACACATCTTCACGCCTATTCATTTCAATTTGATAATGATTATTATTGGCGGCTCTGTCTACCTATGGCAAACATTTTCATAAAAAGCGTTGATTAATATTTAAAAAGGAAAACCCTTCAATTTCCTTACTGAACCAAAGTAAATAGACATAGACACTTAGTCCTGAAGAAATAGAGTCAATTACTTTGATCTTCAGTCGATTTGTAGCTAGATTGTTTAATGACGACTGACGCACTGGTATCGAAGAGAAACTGCCACAACTTATGAGTACTCCTTTAGTGAGAAGCGGTCCTTCAACAGATGTGGATAAATGTAGACCGCTAAAATGACGATATTACCTTTTATGGTTCTGGTAAGATTCATTTCCTTTACCAGTTCATATATTTGATATATAAGACAATGTTATTACGTAAATATGATGTGTCATTATGTTGTTGTTCTATTTTATTTGGAAAAAACACACACAGTTATTTTAGATATGCATTTACTACTTCGTAAAATGAAAACGTGTCCTTACTTAATTTTAAAATACATTATTTTAATGCTATGTGAATTTGGTTTTGAATTTGGTAATTGTTAATTTGACGTATCTGTTATTTCAGATTGTTGTAGGGTGTGCCCAAGGTATGTTGACTTTGCTCATTTTTAAGCATTTACGTTGGATATAATATAAAATTAAAAAATGATTTACTATTTGTATTGATTTTGATGTTTATATATTTGGTATAATAATAGCAATATAACATCCCACTGAGGGCTAAAGAAGGGAACATGAATCACTGACCAGCAAGTGCAACATCGTCGTAAGACTAATTTGACAGCACATGTATCGGTTTAACATTTTCTCGAAAAATAAATATAAAATACGTGATTTGCCTATTGCTATATAGATAAATGTAATATAAAAAAGAACATTTCTTCAACTGTCAATCATGATCATTCATAATTTTAAGGGGAAAATGACCTAGTAAATACAAAATAAAGCGCGCTTCATGTTTGTGATAAACCCTATTTCACGAACAAAAGAAAATTACAGAAAGGGGAGGAGATTAAATGGAACTGTGCATTCCTTATAGTTCACGAAATAATTTATTGCTGCTCTTGTGTGTGTCTAAAAATAAATATTATGTACATTACCTGCAAGACGCAATCAGTAGTGCGGTGTATAACCGCATAATTTAATAAACATTTATTAATTAAGCAGTGACATTTATGAGGGTGACCCACTTTTGGTACGCAGTAATCAGGTTTTTAGACGGTACGCAGTATGGAAAAGAGTCGGTCCGCAGTACGCAAAATTCCTGTTATATCGTATGCAGATATTAAATTGTACTTAAAAAAGTTGCAATTTTTATAAAGAAACAAACCGAACATGACATATAAAGTAAAAGAAGAATCTTATTTTTTTTCGCGCCCTCGCTTCGCTCGCGCTTTCTTTGAACATTCCATCACTTGCTATACTAAACATAAAGTATTAGGATCGAAACATTGAAACATATCAAGGAAACACCGATCTTAACGTTTGCAAAGTTTTTTGTGAAGTGCATGCCACATAAATGTTTAATGCATGGTTCCACAATTTTTTAATTTCCGCCTACATTTGCTGAAATCCAGTGTTCATGTGATAAAGTTTATCACAAATATTAAGTACGCTTTCTATTGTATATACTAGGTCAGCTTGTCACCTGACAATATATCCCTAATTCATTGAATTAAAATTGACCATGTACTGCTATAAATGATCATGCTTGACAGTTGTGGAACTGTCCATTTTATTTTCTTCCTTTAGTGAAGGGAAACGCCAAAAACGTTATTTTTGTTGTTAAATGGTACGCAGTACGCAAGGCTAAAAATACCGTACGCAGTACGCAGGCTTTAAATATAGCAGTACACAGTACGCAACGGGAGGGTTTCACCATCATTTAGGCAGATGCTAGAAAAATGTTTTATAAAACATACATCCTTCTGCGGGTGATAGAAAAAAATGTCTACACAAGGCCAGCGATGTCAACCGAGGCGTACATTCCATTTTTCCCTCAGTAATATTTGATTTTTTTCTCTCGAAAGACCTTTAACAAATTCGTTGTTTTTGACGCTGGTCAACAGATCTTTCTAACACCCTCGGTGCTATTTATATACATGTAGCATTATGTAGATGCATAGATTCGGAAATGTGTAGAATTATTACACCTATTAACCTAAAAGTACAACAGCAATCAATTTGTTCAATTTGTAATTTAGACGTTTTCTTTGCATTCCTTGAAAGAGAGGCGGGTACATTTTAAGACCTAACGCGGCTTCATAAATTTCATATTTAAGTTAAATATAAACGAACTTAAAACTGATTAAAATGTGTATCGTCCAACAGTCTTAACGCGTGCTTTTACTAGACAATGTTCTTTGAAAAAATGCATAATTAAACGCATTTTGTTATGCTGATAACGCTTGTTTATAAAAAGTTTGAAACGTAAATTGAAATAAATTATGTTCCACGTTTGGCGTTGATTTTTATATTTAATATCAGTCCAATGCTTTACGATTATTTTATCAATTTGCATAAAAAGGCAGTCTGGTGAATTATATTAATTATGTCTCACCCCATGAAATGGGGAGTCATATTGTAATTAGGTCCGTTGTCTGTCGGTCCGTCCGTCCATCCGTCCGTCCGTCCGTCCGTCCGACCGTCTGTTACACTTTCGTGTCCGTTCTATTTCTTTTAAACCCCTGGTTGGATTTTCAAATATAATGATTCGATGTGCAGTGCGCATGTTTGGCCATGGTCGGATAAAGGTCAAAGTCATAGTCATAGTTAAAGGTTAACATTGTTTAACTGCATAACGTGTCCGCTCTATACCTCTTGAAGGGTTGGTAAAATTTTGAAATGACTTGACACAAATGGCAATGTACTATGAGACGACGACAGAGCGTATGTTTGACCTAGGTCACTCTAAGGCCAATGTGATATTTAAAGGTCAAACACAATGTCATGTCCGCTCTATATCTTTTGAACTCCTCGTAGGATTTACACATAACTCAGCGCAAATGTCAAGTATGATGAATCGATGTGCAGTGCGTATGTTTGACCAGGGTCGGTTCAAGGTCAATGTCATATTTGGAGGTTAAACATTGTATGACTTATTACGTGTCCACTCTATAACACTAGAAGGGTTGGTGACATTTAAAAAAATAGTTGTCGCAAATGTAAAGTACCAGGTGACGATATGCAGAGCGCATGTTTAACCAAGGTCACTTCAAAGGTAATATTTCAAGGTCAAACTTATTGTGACTAAATTTCTAGGCCAATGTATATCTCTTGAATCATTGCGGGAATATGGAAATAACTTCCAAAACGTCATCACTTCCTGTGATAGGTCTGTTTGATGATCTCGCCTTCCTGTAAAAAAAACAATTGTTTCCATTCTGTGACATATTAATTGGTTTTGTTTCCGAAAGCACCCGTCTAGTTGGAGTATATTAAACATGTCTGTGTTCGAAAGGCAATAGTAATGCTAAAATGATTAAAACATGCTTCCAAATGGTTTGTGATAGGTTCAATATATTTTATATGAAATATATCGTTTAATAATCATATCGTCAGAAGTACACAGAGCCCGTTGGAAATTTGGGTCAGTGTTCTAGCAAACTATTTTTGACCGAAATCGATGTCATTATTCGATATAAATATCTTGATCAAGAACGAGCGTTTATTTATTCAATTCTATAATAACGAGAAATGTTTGGACATGGAATTGAGCTATCTCAACGCAAAACTGAATGTCAACATAAAACATATGTAATAAGGGAGCGGACCGAAGACAAGGAGTCACATTAATTGTTGTGATAACGTCTGTTCATGGCATACGCAAACAAGACCTAGTGGATTATAGAGGGTGACACCCCCTTTTTGGTACGCAGTATTCAGGGGGTGTTTAGACGGTACGCAGTACGCAAAGGGTCGGTACGCAGTACGCAAAAATCTTGTTATATCGTACGCAGACATCTATTTTTACTTTTAAAAGGTCCAATTTTCATCAAGAAACACAACAAACGTGACATACACAGTCAAATCATTCTAACATTTTCACGCGCTCGCTTCGCTCGCGCTTTTTGGGGTTATTTCAGCATTTTATAAACTTAAACAATGATTTTGCGAGGTCAACAACTAGGAAATATCACAAGCAAACACACCAAATGCTAACGTTTGAAAGAATGATTGTACATGTGCATGCAACAGACTGTCATTTTATCTTCTTTATGTAAACGGAAACGCCAACAAATGGTAGTTTTTGTTTTTAAACGGTACGCAGTACGCGAGGCTGAAAAATGGCGATACGCAGTACGCAAGGCCAAAAAAGGGCGGTACGCAAGGGGGGAAGGGGGGAAGGGGGTGTCACCCTCATTATAGTTGAGTTGGATTCTTTTCAATACTGTGAATGCTGTTCAAAATAATATTTTTGAAGTATTGTTTATGTTTTGAAAACATTAATATGTCACGAAAGCGAAATATAAGGGTAGCGTGCAGTAATCGTACATATATTCTATCACATCCAACAATAACTGCCATTTCCTTTGCCAGTTTAAGTCATATGCACAATCAAAATCTTTAATATTTTACGGTTGGTTCTGTATTTAATTTCATGTGCATATACGTATGGTAAAATTGCTTGACAACATTATTTTATTTCATACATTTGCTTTAAAATGACATGAGGGTGATTGTACTGATACATTTTTAATTAAGTTTTAACTGGAGGCTACCTTTAATTAATAAAAATTGAACTTTAAATTCGTAAACAGGCATTTCGTACGACATGTGAATTGAAAGCAAAAATGCAATTTTATACCTAAGACGTCGCGCACGGTAATGCTATACCCAAGCCTAACGACAAAACGACGCGCATTGTTCGTCTTTATTTCATTTCACTAGCGTTTTAAACATCTACGTAAAACTGTTTTACTAGTTTCTTCCATTTGGTTTCACAGTAAATCAATACAGCTATTATTGTGGGTTAACATGTCAAAATAGTTGATAGAAATAATAATTAAAATTTTACGTTGAATAAAATAAAATTGTTACTTTGGTAAAACGATAATAAAGAACATAAACTCGAATTTTTTACAGCCAATACGTACATGTTCCCTTTCCTTTAAAATATGGAATGTATAGAACATCATATTTTGATCAACGGTCTCGGTAAAATTATTCATATATAAACGTGTTTTGTTAAACTGTTTTGTGAAAAAGTCTCTTCTAAAGTTTTAAAAACCGTCTGTTAAAATTACTTTCATTTTAAAAACAAAATGTAGGACCACGTGCCTCAACTTAAACCGTATGATATACATGTACATACTAGATCTTCCTCATTGTTTTAAAGGTCATAAAATAATGACACTCAAACAGAGATTGAAATGTTATAGTGATATTTTAATGTTTAAAGTTTTATAACATGACTTAAATGTTATGAACACAGTTTCATTTTCTATTGACTAATACTAGTATTTCGTATACCTGATATTTGTTGTTGTTTTCAGGTTTTAGTTTGGGTAACACCTGCAATGCGACAAAAACAGTGTGCCGTCACTGTTATTTGGTTAACGCACCTGCATGTGGATATGCATTTCTTCCTAACATTACTCGGGAAGATTGTTACAATATCGTTGATGGTGTCAACAATTCAATGTCGAGGTTTTATTTTCCCTCACTCGATTGTGTCTACATATTCTGCTTATACGACTCTATTGCGTATATCAACAGCGATTTCGAGGTGACTTTGATGACATGCGCTTCAGGTACTATAAATATGTCAAAATATAATTTGTGTCTTTTAAAATTTGTCGTTAAATATTATTTTTATTCAGTCACATTTTCATTATGAAAATGAATATCACTACACTTAATATTATCGAATTAAAGACATTAATTTCAAATTCAGAAATAGCCATTGTAAAGCTTAACAATTTTATAGATTTTATTTATTCTAAAAATGATTTCAGATTGCCCGGAATTCACTCTTATTCAACACTTAGGTCAAAAGGTAAATGGAACCCCATCGTCAAATGAGATACACAATGTAACCTCTGGGGAATGCTACCTAACGTGCTTCAACATGACTGGATGCTACACGTTTTCTTATGATGCTATTAATCAGCATTGTCAGCTCTACACTGGTTGTGGGACTTCCTGTGCCTTAATGAACGATTCTGCTGTTACAACCTATGTCAGGAATTGCACAGGTAAATCCTTTCCGGGATTCGTTGATAAAAATATGATAGAGTTCACTGCGTTGCTTAATCAATTATGCACTTCAATATAAACCGAGTGCAAATACCATGTGTGCTTGCTAATCAAGTGTTTAACCAAAACCTATTAGTGTTTTCACGATACAACGAACAAGGAGGTACAGAAAAAAAGTTTAGATTTAAATTACACTGTCATATATCTTGTGTACGTTAACAACATGTACATGTATATTATATCACTTTCCTTCAGATAATTCCCAAATGACTTGTATTATGTCCACAATGCAGTTTTTCCAAATACCACAACATATTTACAGTTGTCCATTTCCAAATGTAAACAACATATAATCCATAATCCATGAGGACCCGAAAAATATAACTTCACATTGATGAAGTTTGGGGCGACATTTTACAGCCGCCTATATAACACGATCAAATAATACTAAAACAATAATAAGATAAATCATATTTACAACAAAAATAACAATGACACAGTAATATTTACCTGCTTCTGACGCCACACCTTATCACACTTTTACGGCTCTCACTGTGGGAAGTGGTTAGTGTCTATACTGATTTGAACCCACCTGTCTATACTGATTTGAATGTCGTAAAAGTCAATAATTGTCGTAAATACATAGTGTCTATACGAATTTGACCATAATAAACTGTGTGTGTCTATACAGATTTGACCTGATACCTATAATTTGCTGATACCTATTTAATTTTGTCTATACAGATTTGCATGTAAAAGGCATTGGTTTATAACCCTGGCTCATACTGATTTGAACATTTTATAAGCATTATAAAATGCAAATAGCCAGGTGTACAGTTGTGTCTATACAGATTTGAATGAAACTTATATGGTTTAGGATGCTGTCTATATACTTTTTAAATTAAAACTATTGGATTATAGGTTGTAAATATATCTGATCCTTTCGTGGGGTTGAACATATTGTTGTACTCGGGTGCTTAGAAGCTGTAACTTAAACATGTGATACGCAATAATTACAGCTATTTTCTAATCATATCAATAATAATAAGAATAGTAATAAAAATAATATTAAAGTTAATAAAATAATAAAAATAATTATAATAATAATAGTAGTAGTAATACTAATAATAATAATAATAATAATAATTATAATAATAATTATAATAGTGATATAAAACAACGGTAACAATAACAATGCTAAGTGGGATAAAATATCATCTATACAACAGAGCCGTGTATCACGAGGGTGTTGCATGGAAAGTAAACAACTAGCGAGCTTAGTATTATGAATGAATCGACTAATAATAGATAGGTCAAAGTTCTAGTAACCTATGTGTTTGCCCGGCAGGTAAAAATAGAGCTAGATACATATTGCCTTATTTATAAAGTTTTTCTAAGAAATATAGGTAACTAAGATGTACGTCACTTCCTGGTAAATTTCTCTGAGGTCAAACTGGATAGGAACAGGGGTCAATCAACATATTTGGTTAAGCCTTGAATACCCGATGGTCACGTGATTAACTAAGGTAGAAGGATTTTGTGTTACCGAGCCGCAGTTCAAGACCGGCTGTTCATTGTAACACACGTATGAAAAATAATAAATATTTGGATTTTCTTTCAGGTATGTTCCTATCTCAGTTAATCTTAAGTTAATTCTGTTAAGCTTAAAGACAAATATATGTTTTAATATAATTTGTTACATTTTATGAATATTGATATTTTAGCTTCATGAATTTGTTAAGGAATTATAGTTATAACTGTTGCAGCGTTTATGAAATGATGTGTTTAATAAGTATATTGTTTATTTCATTATTTGTATCATACCAAATGTTTTGTGAATATTTTATATATAATATTTACTATGTTTAAAATTATTGGCAGTTCAAGACCGGCTGTTCATTGTAACACACGTATGAAAAATAATAAATATTTGGAT
>Ga0224511_10001699_pt1 | contig 13754 bp, 4 predicted proteins | sample SF_May12_sed_USG_2_FD_169988 | JGI IMG/M metagenome (GOLD analysis project Ga0224511, IMG submission 169988) | Sediment microbial communities from San Francisco Bay, California, United States - SF_May12_sed_USGS_8_1 | ecosystem: Environmental > Aquatic > Marine > Sediment | place: USA...
ACCATTATTTATGTTTCAACTGATAATTGCAGTTGATGTTTCGGAACACCGTTCTATTTATAATAAACTGAACGCCCCGTGCTCGGGCGACTTTAATATGATAAGGCCAGGCCACTTTAGCCGTAGTTAGCCGGTTAGTGTGGTTAAACTGTAGTATGACCACCCCTTTACACACGGTGTAAGCAAGATACGAACTGTTTAATCCGACGTGTTGTTATTGCTAGCTGGTATCGTATAAAGATCATTCATAGGTATATAATAAATATTAGAAATGTAGAAACGATTACTGATGGTTCAGTCACAAATCATTTGCGATGCGTCGGCGATGGGTAAATCCGAGGTAATTCGAACAAAATCTTGAGACATATCTCACGATTTTGCACCCGTCGGAGGCGCCCTCCGGACGCCTGCAGCTTTTCGCAATATTTTAGGAATCGCAAAACCCTTCGCGGTCCCAATCTTTGAAATTAGAATTGTACGATTGCTCGCAAGATTTTTCACCCATTTTGGGCATCCCAGACACAATTTCAGATGACCTACGATGCCCTCCGATTAATCGGAGGCGTCCTCCGAATAATCTGAGACTGGTCGCAAGATATTGTGTAGGATTGCAAATTCAGGTTCAGATTCAATGTATGCAAGTAGTCTCCAGCGACATCCGATTGAATCGGAGGCGCCCTGCGACGACTCGTACATTTTCTGTGATCGTCTCCGACGAATCGTACGGTAGAATTGTAGTTAATTGCCGTGTATATAAGGGCGCCTCCGACCGGATTGCTAAAACTTTGAGACGCTCTTGCTGCAGGAGGCTGTGACAGGTCAGAAAACCCTCCTTTTAATTAAAAGAAAAGACGCTCGCAGATATCGTTTCCAATCGCTCCTGCCTGCAATCGGAGGCCATCGGAGGCTCATCCCACGATTTTTCGACCAAACCTGGTCAAAATCCTTTATAAAATCTCAGACAATGTGACTGCTCCACTTTTATTAGGAGAATTGCTACGATTGTTCAAGGATTCTTTTTTTCTACGACGACCCCCGTCTAAAATTTAACCCCGACAGATCGCCGACATTGTGACTGAGCCATTACTGCGTGGAGGGCCAAGCAGTGTAACAGTGTGAGATTAAATATTAAACAAAATGTAAAATAGGTATGTCAAAAAAAATTAATCCTTAATTATTAAATACATGTAAAGTCAAACATACTGTGACAAATAGGAAAAGTACGTGACCACGCTTCACCATTACACCGGTTCCAATAGTAATCTGGATAGAAGTTCTGTATGCAAGAATATTCGGCCTCAGACCCGTATCCGTTATCGTGGGATAACGTATAACTGCCGTTTCCCAGTGGTGGGTGATCACCGCACCCTGCAAGTATAAACATGAATATATCCAGAAAAAAACAAATTATGCATATTGCCGACTACCTCACTATTTACAAGTGGAACAAAACGGCGCCTAGTGCGATAGTGCACATTTCAGAAACGTCATAGCGGTGTTGCAAAGTTGAGTGTTTTACCAAGTTATTGAGACATTTTCATATGTGCAAAGGTATGTATATTGTATACGTTCTGTAACGAAAACATTTACTTAAAACCGTGAATGTTATTCTATGACGGTTAACTACTTTTGTATCCAAGGCAAGAATGAGAAAAAACATTAACACACATTAAATACAAAAATAAAACACAAAATGTCAAACAACACATATTAAACCCAATCTCCCATTGTTGAAAATGTTTTTAGAGCAAAGGGTGATTGATGAGTACATGCAGTCTGTAATAAAAGTGTTCATGTTATAGATGTGGTATGAATCAAAGGATCTTACGATATTAAGTGGAAACAATGTAACATATTTGATCACAAATGGGACCCTTGTAACGTTGACCTAGTACACTCAAACTTTCTAGAAATCCTGTTCGAACCAGGAATGAACGGCAAGATAGGCAGGAATGCTCTATATTTAATAGGTCTTATAATTTTAAGTGTAAACCTTTACAAATAAAAAAGTAAACCACAGTGGCCTTGATTTTTTACATAGTCAACACAAAATTAATTGGGCCTTTTCCCATTATGAACACTCAGCATATGAAATATGAAGACTATATATGCAAAGAATCACACGATATTAAGTAAAAGTCGTTTTACATTTTTTACGAAAGTAACCGTTTCGACATTGACCTTAGACCTAGTGACCACAATTCCAAAATGTGTCTTGATCTCACCAAGTCCAATCATGCTGACACGTTAATACAAAAATTAGTTATAAATAGTTCTAAAGATAATATATGTGGAAACTTCTTTTACATAGTGTAACACCATTGGCTCTTGTGAGATTGAACTTTTACCTTGTAAACACAAAATCAAAAGGGGTAATGTCATTATCTAATTCAATCAGCATGTTTCAGATAAAAGCACTGTAAGAAACAGAGCTCAATATAATTACATTGTAACAGAAACATGTTTACAAATGTTCCTTTGACCTAGTGAACACAAATTAATAGGATCGTGTTCCCACCGAGACCAATCAGCATGTGAAATGTTAAAAGCTCTGTGATAAATAGTTCTCAATTTAATGAGCGGAAACCATTTTTACGTTTTTAAGCAAGTGGTCCTTGTGATCTTGACCTTTGACCTAGTAAACACAAAATCAATAAGGGTCATTTCCTAGCCCAGATCAATGAACAGGTGAAATATGAAAGATCTGTGTAAAAAGAATCGTATGATAATCAGAGGATATTAACGAAAGAACGTCGGACAGACAAACAGACATTCATTAGCTAAACAATACGCTCCCATTTCTTCGAATGGGGAAAATATAGCTGACGTAAAGAGCATTATAAGGATAAGAAGCAAAATGACATTTTAATATCTGTAGAATAGAACCTACACATGAATATCCGGTAATATTGGCTCATCTCCTGTAGTATAATTACATTTACTTTAGCTATATAGCGGTCTATGCCGGTCCGATTGTTTGTGTTTTGATGCTTTTAAAAGCGCGTTCGTATAATAACGCTTTAATGCGTGATCTTTATCTTTGGAATACGTCTTACTTACGTTCCTCTATGGCGAGAAAATACACTACAAAATACACACTTTCAGACTACAAATATGTTGCCAAAAGGATAACATTGTCAAGCATGCAGATTGAATATTATGTGTGTTTCCCGGACATACATACATTTGACAATGTTTTATTCTTGTCCTCTACTAACGACTTCCAAGTTATAAATGTGATCCTTCCGTGCGACACTAAAAGTTAGAGCCAGGACAAACATAACATTGACCAACTAAGACAGCTATGTATAACTACACATAGTATAGCATAAATGTGTTTTAACGCGACATTCCGTCTCATCCATGTAAAAATTTGTCACAAGTTTATTTATTATAATAATAATAATTATTATTATTATTATTATTTTTATTATTATTATTATTATTATTATTATTATTATTATTATTTATTTGTTAATCCAGGTTATCATGGTTAAGTTACAATTTCGACAAACCAATGTTGACCAAAATTGACCTCTTTTTTACGTTTGACCTTTCAAGTTTGACCATTTGTTATAAATGCGATTCCTCCTCGAGACACTCTGTTTATTGATGTTAGCATTTGTGCCAAGTAATTTTACAATTTCATTAAGAAAGATATGTAATTAAGTTGTTTTACATTTACTTACTTTGCTGAGCCGTCCAACTTATTTGAAACCCTGGACGTGTCATAATGTTGTCTGACATGAAAGTGATGTGGACGTCTTCAAACGAAGTATACTGTGTTTTCATATCTGTACCTGTGGATATGCGGCGTGGAAGGCTTGTCGGTAGTGGACCGTCTCTAAACTAATTAACGATTTTATTTTACTTAAAATACTTCACAGAAAAAAGTATACATAGTCTACATGTGTGTCATAAAAACGTATTTCTTAAAGTTTGTCTAAAAAGGATATGTCTGGTTTTGTTATTTAAGTACTTTGCATTTTTGCATCTTCAAAACAGAATGAAAACAAAAATACCGAATCACTTGTAAAATAACTAGAAAAAGTAGACAACATGTAGGTCAAAAACAGTTTAATACGATCATTATGTCTTAATATAGACTGCACATAACCGTTGTAAATGTTGGACTTTCTACTGCCAGAAAAATACTTTTTTCATAATTAGTTATCGCGCTTAATACGAATTGTTTGCATTCGTTTAAGACACGCCCCCCTTAAGTGTGTGGCAGGTTCAGAAATACTTGTTTTAACGCTATAACACTAAAAATATAAAATATTCAGTTGATGTAGAGAAGATTTTTTACTTTTAAGGTAACTTGCATAAACTCAGAAAATTGTTTGTATATACTTTCAACAAAAATTAGTTGTTACAAAGTTACAAAAGCATTAGCCTCGTATATACAGACATTAACTCAGATATCACAAAACCATGTATGATAGATGGAAGCATAACAATCACGAGCATATTTAAAAGATTATTGAATAAGCAGTTCAACACTGAAATAAATCAAATTAAGATCAAAATAAGTGTAACTTGCCCTGTGAAGTGGCTTTATGTATAAAAATTGAAGAGGAAAGTCTTAATGAAATGTAGAAATTTTTTGTGTTAATGAATATGTTGATACCATGGTGGTATCTATTCGAAATAATCACAGACATACGTACATATACTATGTGTATGATTAAACATGTGTTTAAGTGAGATTTCTTGCAGTTTAACGACTGTCTATGGATATTATTTTTCAGGGGTGATTTTATATGACCCATCGCCAATTTGCTTTAAAAACGGCATTGTGGCTACTAAACCCGGCACCCGAGACCCGAAATTTGACCCGTTCCAGCGTTTAAGCATTTGGTACTTTCGGATCCCGGGTCAGGAGACCAGGCAATAGGTCAACTTCATCTACATAATGTAGTATTTATTACATTTGCCTTGACGGGTAAATTCTTTTTAAACTATTTTTCTGTTAAAAGTGCGATGACCCCCACTTTTAAATGATTTTTGATAACAGCATATTGCTTTACATATTTGAAAAGGTTCGCCTTAATCTTAATTCTAAATTTTTTTAAAAACAAAAAATATGTTAAACTGTTGTAATAAAGACGTTTCCCTGACTCCAGCTGTTGATAAAGAAAAATATAAATTTCCCCCACATTCATCAAATTGTTATTTTTTCACTGTTTTCAAGTAACACATATAAGTGTATGGAAACATATAGACGAGATATTTTATGTTGAGTTTTTCTTACCTTTTAATGTTAAAGATGCTAGGTCGGTATCTTTATACCCTTATAATAAAAGGAATTGCAAACTTTTGTGACAAATAACGTGTTTTTTGACAAAGAAGTAAAACCACAACAACAACAACACAAACATTCAAACATAAAAACCATTGCCGGAGCCAGGGATTGAACCCGGGACCTCTTGCACCCAAAGCGGATGTGTTACTACGGTACCACCGAGTCGAATGAGAGTATCGATTGTAGTCAAGCCAATTAACTGTTTCGACGCAATGGGTCGAAACGTAAATAAACAAAGTCAAATTTGCGGGCCAGACATTTTCAACAAATACATTTTTTCTGTATTAGTTTTACATGCATGAATAACTATATTTGGCAGTTTCTCATATTTACGGGAGTAGGTTTCGCTGCTTAAATATAGTTAATATTTAAGATGTAAACATTCTGACCTAAAAGATACAGGCATAGCATCTTTAATTTAGTTTAATACAATAAGAAGGCAATAACATGTCTTGATATAAATCCACGATAAAATTAAAACAAGACCGAAGATCCAATGTTTTTATTTTATTTTTCACTAAGTTGTTGGTTTACAAAATATTATAAAAATCTTAGTTCAGAAAAAAATGGAAGACTCCCGCGAAACCCTTTTAAAGACGTGCGTTTGGAGTTTATTTTATCTTTTTCCATTGTTTTAATATTTAAATGTTGATTTTCTATGCAAAGAACGGTATTATTCTGATCAAGAAGATGATCGCGGATACAATTTTTATATACACATTGTAAGCAATTTAAACACATGATATAAATGGTTACGTGCTCTAAATTGTCAATCCGCACATTTTTAAACCTGAGTTTCAAATTTCAATACAATAACAAACGAGAGTTAAGATGTTGTTCAAGTAAACACAAAATGAAAGAGAATAGCAAAATATAATAATGTATATCTTTTTTTCTATATCTGATTAACACACATTAGGTCAAAACACAAAAAGCGCACAATGTGTTTTGTGATAGAAAATACAATGCAAAATGCATCTACAACTTACTTCAATGTAGTCGTATGACTTCTCCACATCCAAGACATCAAAGACCATCTGAATGGACATATTGAAAGGAACGGTGATGGTCCACACGCATTTTGTGTTCAGAGGGTAGTTGAGTGTTAAGTTGGGTTGCGGCGTTGTTCCAAATGTTCCGTTGGTGGAGTTTAGTGTTTCAAAGTTTGGAAAAAATATTGTTCCATTTGTACCGTTGAAGTGGCCACCACAGGCTAAAACAGTCACGATTATGACTCATAAATTATAAGATCACAGGCTGACTTGTGAAGGGCCAATATGCTCTTACTGGTAGCCATGTTCAAGTAATCCTGCTTCAATTTAATTATATTTAATTAATTAAGATTTGTTCTTAATTATAAAATATTCATTCAGAGTACCATGTAGAAATACAAATGTAAAACACAAGGAAATACACTTTTACTATTTAAATCTGTAAAGCTAAGTCCATGCTCTTATTACCTGCCAAATTAGTTTTTAACCTTAATAAAATTCAACCGTGTTTAATTGTGCATAAACATACCTTTCACAAGTTGTGTTTTATTTCCATTTATTTTCCTAAACATAGCTAAACACCTTCGTTCGGTAAAAATCAAATTCACTTCAATATTTTATAAAATATAGTTTCATGTGTCCTGTTTAACTTTTTGCAATTGATAAAAAAATAAACATACGTGTAACGCCATTTTATTAAGCACGCGCATTTTAGAGAATCATTTAAAAAAAGACAATTTTGCTGTGCCAAGACCAGATTCATTTATTTCATTTAGAATAATTCGATAATTTACAATTAATTGCTATTGTTTATGTTACGTTTGTAAAGGGAGATGGAGATAGTTATTTGAGAGCGTTGTTGAGATTGAGCAATTTACGTACAATATTTTACATAGTCAAAATTTACAAACATTGTGTTTAGTGGTACATATTTGCAACACAACCGTAGTTTAACCAGCCCCAAAACTATGGCATTTAATTGTTTATATTTATTTTGTTTGGTTTATTTCCCGATATTTCGATAAAAAACTTTTTACATTTTACAAATTTTACTATACACAAAATAGTTTTTTAAAAAGAACGCATTCGTCGACGTTAGCACCAACAGGTGCCAGATGTTAAAGATACTACAGATCTCAGGAAACAGGATTTAAACTGATGAAAGGGAAAGCCCTCAGGAAGCATAGCCTGCAAGAGAAAAAAGCAGCCTCGGTTTTATTGAAGCTGTTCATAAGTGGAAATGAATGATGCCACACCACTGACGCCCCCTAGCGCATGAGCAGAATTCCATTTTCAAATGTAAACAACATAATGTACACTCCATGATCCCTGAAGACCAGAAAAATATGACAATTAAGACGACGTTTTGTTATGTAAGATTTGAAAAGGTAACAAATAAAAATACACAAATATTTTGTTTTAACAAATATTTAAGGACAAAGATTTACCAGGGTCGATGAACGACATCAAATTATCTAGTTGTGCTATTATTTGATTGAGGATGACGCTATTATTTATCAGACATTATTAACCGTTTGTAAAAAAACCAACGTACAAACACATCAATTTTAACCAGCCCTTACATCATACCGAGACTTTTGGATAATTAACATCTGAAAGTGGTTTTAAAACCACGGCAAAACGTTAGTTTAAGTTGCCTGTAAAATATGAAAGTTATAACGTTTGTAATTATGCAAATCATCACATAAAGCAGTCAGTGGAAGAAAATCAAGACCTATAGTCTCAATAAATAAAAATAATAGTTTATCTCAAGTTTTACTCAACTACGTGTAAAAGCATTTTAGTCAAACTCAATATAATTTGAGGTGTACATTTTTCGCGTGAATAAAACAATAACATGGCATTACAAGATAATCAATAAAACTGTCTGCAGTGCGTCTAAAGTTCCACACTCCTCCCGGTTATATAATTAGTATAGACTTCTGCGACATGATTTAGTTCATAAAATATGGTATTGTAGTTTAGTTTATCTCAGTTTTACTCTAGTTCTTGTATTTGTAACGGAGATCGGGAATGTCGATGATGTGGACAAACAGAAGCTGAAAGGGAAATACTTGAACAGCGCCTTGGTCCTGCCTTCCATTTCAATTGAAACATGTTGTTATAACTCGAAAGTGACAGTATATCTAGCTTCTGTAGCATGTTTAGAACTTAAATTATTCAAATAATCGTTTCTAAAGCATGTGTTATTACTTCGTGCCTATTTGCTTGTATGTTATTAAAGACAAATAGAGGGTTGTCATTCATGATGCAGAATAGTGTACAAACAACATGGTAAAAAGTGCTTTTGCTAGATATGTCAGATGATACAAATGTATGGTAGATACTTTATGTGTATTTCATTTGATTGGACTTTGTCATTCACATTAAATTATTTCTTGAAAAATGTTAAGTAATTTTTATTTAATTCTTGTTTAAAATGACAGAGTATTCCACTTATATCAACTTTATTATAAAAAGAGTCATACATTTAACATTTGATTCATAATTGACAATATAATACCACATGTGCTCAATTCTAACTTTAGGATCTGAATTTGAAAATTAGACACTGTCAACTAGCTATTGGTTGGCATATTTGTTTCAAATTTTGGGCAGTGACACCCGAAAATGTACAATTCACCTATTAATACCTTTTTACAGAACATATCTTTAAAATATTGCAGACATGTTAATTTTGCAGTTTAGTTTTCTGTATTTAAATTATTTCAATAATATTTATTAAGAAGTTTTTATTAACTATGATGTACTAATTATAGAGCGTAATAAAAACAAGAATGTGAGATGCGGAAGAAATAACAGCTTTTCACTCCCACTATCAAGGTTATTTATTATATTTCAAAGCCATAACAGGTTAATTAAACTCAAACACAACACAACGATTGCTTCAAGAAAGTTTCAGCGTATTGTGATTCAACGCTGTTGTTTTTGATGCTGCTGCTGCTTCAGCTGCTGCTGCTACTGCTGCTGCTGCTACTACTACTGCTGCTGCTGCTTCTGTTGATGCTTCTGCTGCTGCTTCTGCTGCTGCTGCTGCTGCTGCTGCTGCTGCTGCTGCTGATGATGATGATGATGATGATGATGATGATGATGATTATGATGCGTAAAAAGTATTTCGTTTAATAGATAACAAAACAAAATCGTAGATTTTAGAAAAGTAGCTAAAACTAGCTGCAATGCGATGATGGTTTATACCAATACGACAGCTCAAGGGCTTGTAGTTTTGGACAAGAGTTTTTAAAATTGCATTTTAAACAATCCTATTTTTGACCCCGAAACCTACTTATGCAACCAGCAAGAACAGTTTCAACAACTTTGGTAGGGATCATTTCTGTGAAGTAAGGTTAAAATCCACTGTGCAGTTTAGGAGGAGAAGTCAGTTGAAGTTTTCCTTATATAATATAATGTTAACTTGTGACCCCTGGGGTGTGGTCAATTTAAACCTTATAATATGTGGCATAATTTGAACAACCTTGGTAAAGGGCCTCGAGATGATGTTATATACCAAATATGAATGCCCTGAGCCTTGTAGTTTCGGTCAAAATGATTTTGTAAATTGCGTTTTAATAACCTTTCTTCACCCCGTGACCTATTGATGCAACCAATCAACTTTAATAGGGAACCACTAAGGTATCATTTATGTTGTGTTTAGTCAAATTCCCATTAGCGGTTTAGGAAAAGAGGTCGTTGAAGTTCTTCTTATGTAATTCAATATCAAATTGTGACCCCCGGGGAAGGGTCAATTTTGTTAGATGATGTTATATATAATACCAAATATGAAATCACTGGGTCATGTAGTTCTGGACAATTTTTAATTGCATTTTGAAAACCTATTCTTGGTCCCGTGACCTACTCATGCAACCAACTGGAACGGGTTGAAACACTTCGGGTAGGGGACCACCGTGGGATCATTCCTATGAAGTTTGATCAAAACCCAATGAGCGGTTTCAGAGAAGATAACGTTTAATTAAAACTGTTGACGGACGACGCATGACGGACAGTGCCCTGTCTCAATAGCTTACCATGAGCACATTGTGCTCAGGAGAACTTAAATGAGGTACACAGTTTAACATAATCAAAGCAAATGTATTTTAATGTCAAATATACATACGGTTACATGTAGGCGGATTAAAGTCCCACGTTCCATTTACGCAAGTAAGAAGATGGTTGCCTTTGAGAGCGAAGTTGTCGTTGCATTGGTAGATGGCCACTGCCCCTGACAGCTGATCAGGGCTCCCATGGAGTGTGAAGATTCCATCGTTGATTGCAGGTGGTGGCTGACACACTTCAACATACCGAGGTCATAAAGGTGATAACATAGTAACATTGTTATGTAACTGGTTGTTTGTAATACCAGTTAACAAATCATAACACAGATAACGTTTCTAAACATAAAGTCTTATGATTTATTTTTTTAAAGAACAATTAAAGATTTATGATAAAAAAAATGTCTTTGCAGCCCATGTGATTGTTTTAATGAACGACTGTTTATTTGACCTTTGACCTAATAATTTTCTCAAAACATATTTTAAAAGGTGACATCCCCCTAACGACATTCGGGGTACTTTACTTAACACATTTATGGTGGAAGTCGTCCATTAACAAAAATGTCCTACGCCACCTCTTTCTAGGTAGACTAGATGTACCGATGAACTATTTTGTCTCAAACTAGCCCTTAATGGTCCTTCCCAGTAGCCAGCGATTGTCCATAGAAGAGGCACATAGCCTTGTGGTTGAAATGTGAACTCAAAACTGAATCAATTCATTTGTTAGATTAGGCTTTTAAAATTAGACTTAGACTTCCCGTTCATCAGTTTAGAAGTCTGAACAACCTTGTCATTCTGAACCATCAGTAGCCTTAAATGACCATAGAAGTGGTATATTCTTGAATGTGTCTACTTCTGCAACTACCCTGGACCTTGAGGGCCACAATGACATATTGGCTACACGCTTGAAGTTGGTCGTGGAGCCAAATGCCGAATTAAGCCAATTTAGGGGTTCAAGGTGCTCGACAAGCCCTACAGTATCCCCTTATGTGCCCTATTATTGGTCACAAATACATTTAACAAACAGTGATTTAGGAAGGAGTTTTAACACACACCGGATAAAAACAAAAACGTTAACATGCATTCAAATTACATACACGTGCAAGTTTAAACTTTTAGGTACATGTATTACAGTTCAGTACAAATTTGATGTATTTTTATTAAAGGGGAATAACTGTTGAAAGAATTTTGAAATTCAGCGCGCTACCTATTACACCACAGCGCCATGTGAAAGATAGTAGTTTTCTACATTTAACTTAAATCTACTGTAGAATAAGGTATATATTGTATCCGCATAGCGATCATCTACTCCTCACTTACGTTGGTACCCTACATGGACCTGTATACAGTTCAATTTAACCGTTAATGATTAACCACGAAATACACCGGTAAACACCCTGAATCAGTAATAAAATAAGCGCAATCAGGGTAAAAATAATACAATTATATTAATGAAACGTTATGTTGTATACCTCTACGTCAGAAATCCGGGAAAACTAATGAGACAGATATTATTTATTCACAATTATTTTTTTAAAATCTGAACTACGGATATTTCAGCGACTGTATGTCTAACAGTATTCGTAACTAGTCTCTGTTAATAACCGAGCTTGTTCTGAAATAAGTAGTTTAAGCATTTTCTAGTACAATGTTCTATTAGCCAAAACAGAACTTAACCCCTGGTTTAAATGCGAGTTTAAACAACTGCGTAAAGAGGGCAAAGCTTTGGTCAATTAAATAGTAAATGTGCAATAATAAACGAAATTACCGTTATGAACAGTATTATACTGAGACAAGTAAAAGTACAGCCCTTAAATCAGGGGCATTTAATCAGTAGCGCCTTCTCGAGTTATCCAGCTGTCATTTAACATTCAACAAGTGGAATTTAGGTAGGGAACTTGTTAAGCTCTAACATAATATAGGTCCCAAACTTCTTACTAGGAGGGACCTACGCTCTAGCATATAGCCTACATTGCCTCCATAAATATCTACACCACTGCAAAACGTTTTGAAAACCTGAGAAATATATTCTGGCTCTCAAGGATCATGGAATGTAATTTGTTAAATAATTGGCTTGTAATTGTTCATGCAAACTATAATTCCTGTGAGCGCTTCTTTTCTAAGACTACTAGATTACTATATCTAATTTCGTATAGGAATTTAAATTATTGCTCGTTAAAAATATTCGTAATTGTATACTGCCTTGAAAAAACAGCCCCGAAGATATCAATTTAAATCAGCAATATATTCGATTTTTAAAACAAAGATGTATTTAATAGGTAATATGATTTTCAAACCTAAAGATAAAGTACATTTGTTCTTATGATTTCAAGAAAAAATGTTTTTTTCTCGTAAAAATGTAAAATCTAACAAACAACAAATCCACTTCGCTATATTTTGGTGAAAATAATTATACATCCTTATTTGTAATACTAACGTATGCAGAATTGATTACGAAGATACTCCACTAGAGTATAACATTCTTTTTCTGATACATTAATACCTGTATGATTTTAGTAAAATAAACCAAATTATAAAAAATTCTAAATTATCAAAACACGTGTACGAACATTGACCAGCAGACCAATAGATGTGAAAATCGACCATGTTTAGGTATCGATTTGAGTGGAAAACGATCTTCATCTGTGTTTGTGTGCTCACTACAACGTCTGGGTATCGCAGACCAGTAGCGTTCCACAAGACGGTGGCATTGTCTAATATGCCATCATAAAACTACAACATAAAACGGATACTTTAAAGGAAGATATCAAGCGCGCTTTGCCATACAGGCGTGTAAACGTATCATTGTAGGATTACGAGCTGCGAATAGAACACAAATGTGCACTCATACAAACGAACATGAACCTTATATCATCAAAGAATATGACGTTTCAAAATGAATCACCAGGCGACCTTTCACCATTTTAGATATTTCATTTTTGAAACAAGATTAAACAGTTTGAATGTTTTCAATATTAAGGGGAGGTAAAAATATGAAATAATATTTACCTTTTAAACTCTTAAATACAATTATATTTGAATTACTTTCTTTTTAATTCTACATTGAATGTAAAATAAACTATTAAACAATTTGTTTGTTTGTTATTCTAATTAAAAAATATAATTCGTTTGCATTTTTTTGTTTGACAACGCCATTCTCAGTGTGTAATCCTTAACATCCTTGTTTTGAAACGCTTTAAGTGGAGTGATGGCAAATCGAAGGATCCCCGATATAAGGATTTTAGTACAGACTAAACCAGATCTAAAATCAAATGTGAGAAAACAACTTTCAAGAACGTACTATTGCGTTGTCAACAAAATGTGGATGTAAATCGAATGTCAGTTCCACTTTGACAACGTTTCCCGCAGGAACTTCGATAGTCCACGTGC
>Ga0224511_10001700_pt1 | contig 13752 bp, 8 predicted proteins | sample SF_May12_sed_USG_2_FD_169988 | JGI IMG/M metagenome (GOLD analysis project Ga0224511, IMG submission 169988) | Sediment microbial communities from San Francisco Bay, California, United States - SF_May12_sed_USGS_8_1 | ecosystem: Environmental > Aquatic > Marine > Sediment | place: USA...
GGTACAATTCATATGGATATTCCAGGAAACACCCCCCACCCACCTAATTTTAATTGATTTCAGTTCCACCCCCCGATGCCGTTTTTCCTGGAACAGCCCTTAGCAAATAATTTCCCAAGTATAATCATTATTATAGAATTATTTTAACAATGTCTTGATTACACGATGTACACATGATCCATTCAAAAGTGTTCGGGAATTAGGACTCCCAAAGGCTGAAATTAGGGTTACAAACTACTATACTTTTCGAGGTAAATTTTCGTGGCAATAAAAACCTCAAATATTTTTTGCTATGATATTAGATAAAACTTCGATCAGACATTGTTTGTTCAAAATCTCACTTACAATGGTCACAAATAATGTAAATATCGTCAAAAATCCTCCAAAACTGTTCGGGTTTAAGACACCTCCCAGTATAATTCCATGGAAATAATTTTATATCTTTCATTTCTTTTAAATCGTGCACTTCATGTTCTTCGAAATATTTTTTGTTTGTTCACACTTTTAACACGACGAAATCGCGTCAATAATTTTTATTTTGTATTTTATTATAACTATCTATATTTTATAATAACAATACTGATAATGGTATTTTAGTATTTAATTTATTATTATACTAATTGTACATTTTTATTTATAATTATTATTTAATTCACTCGATTAAGAGACTAATCCTGGATTTTTATCCCATGCGAACGAATAAAAAAATGTTAATAAAGCGGTGTTAACTGTTTTTGTCCGTTTTGTGTAAATTTAACAATTACTTTGTGGGTTTGTTGATATGGAATACACGCATGGATATGAAAATAGATCCTTGTAAAAACTATTTTTGGTAAACACTGGATAGAGCACCTAATAATTTACTGTTTTATTTTCTGCTACATGTCGGTGAGACCGGGTCTCAATTTAAAGTATATTTATCTTTGTTTCTTGAAAATATTTAATAAATATTTTTTGAAAAACGCAATAAAATATTTTGAGTCGCGGCCATTGTGTTTACCTAAATTTAACGAAATGTACGGAATGTGGAAACACAATTGACAATGGATCTAATTGAATAAGTATTATATAGCTAATAGTTATAAAGATAAACATTCATATTGAATAAATAAACTTTATGCTTACAGGATAAAAGTGGATGTGTAAAAGGCATTATGGCATCAAACTCGAAATTCAGCGCCACCCTTGAGCACGGCTCGGACTTGGTATATGACTACAGTTGTTTGTCATGTAGCGAAGATGGTCGAAACTCTGAGGCCAATCATTGCTGCCAGGTGTGTGAACAGTGCTTCTGTGATGGTTGCATCACACTTCACAACAGAATTATGAAGCGGCACACCGTTCTTGGCAGAAAAGATGTTCATAAATGGTCATCGGCCTCAGCCCTTGGGGGCCCACTAGCCCGCTGTGAAAAACATCCACAAGAAACGATTAAACTCGAGTGTTGGGACCACCGGCAGCTGTGCTGTCACGTCTGCATCAGCATCGACCACAAGTAAGTGTAGTGTTATGAAAAGGTTTTCAAGATTAGGTCGTTTCCTGGCGGTCACTCCACCCAGCCAGTTCCTGAGCCTCTTTACTCCTCAAGTGACTGATTGTTTCTGTAAGATACATGTATATGTGATAGAGAATATCGCAGACTGTGGACATTGTTTAGTATCAATAATCACGGAGACGGTTTGCGGCTAGGTTCAAATCCCCTGATTCTCGTCTTCTGACGCCGATGCTCTACAGACTGATCTAGCCGTAACGGCCCCGAAATCGTTCAAACCGTTAAATTTTTGTTGTAGAACCGCATTGATTTTTTTAAGTATTAATAAACAAGTGAACATAGAATGCGTTGTACACTACTAATTGTCTAAGTAATTAGAACTATATTTTATATTTATATTTTGTCACATTATATTAATTGTACCATTGTATGTTACCTTATGCCGAAATGAATATACTTGTATCTAATTTATCTAAATCTATATATAAATAATGATTTACCGGTATTGTTATGACTTTCAGACAGTGCAGTGCGATAAAACACATCCCAGACGTGGCGAAAGGGTTCCATGACACCCAAGAATTCAAAGAACTTCGACAAAGAGTTTCTGAGATCAGGAAACGCCTAGCGCATGAACGTCAATCCAGAACGGAAAACGATGCTGCCGTTGACAAATCTGGCGACAAGTGTCTTTCTCAAATACAAACCCTACGCCAAACATTTAACGTCATTTTCGATCGTCTGGAACGGCACACCATTTCCGAGATGGAAAAGAGTAAAACATCGCTCAGAAACAAGATCCAGGCTGACGTTGATCAGATTGATGGCGTCACAGAAAAGCTCGAGATGTTTACTGACGCTTTAAAAGACGGAAGCGACACAAATGAAGCATTATCGTATATAGGATTCAGTAAATGTGATGAAGTAATATTCAATGCACAGCTTTTACTGCAAACCATTGCAAACAAAGACGATTTCAAAATAACATTTCAGTCTTCTAAAGGAACAACGGAATACCTGTCTTCACTTGAGATGTTGGGTGAAGTTATTTGTGAAGGAGGGGAGAAACCGCTACCAGGACCTGAACACGTGTTTGAGGTGGAAAAACACATTCTGCACAACGTGAAGGTGGCGGATGATAAGAACTGCTGTGGCATAACTGGAATATGTAGATTAGCTAATGGAGAGTTCTTACTGAGTGACAATGCAAATTCAAAACTGAAACTGTTAAACAGCAGCTATCAAGTTATGTCAACCAGCAATGTTCCAGACAGGCCACAGGACGTATGCAGCACTGGGCAGCGTGAGGCAGCTGTGGCAGTGAACGATGGTGAAGACCGACATGAAATCCTGCTGGTGCGTGTAAAGGCGGGGAAGATAGAACAAATGAGGACCATCAAATGTCAACATTGGTGTGTAGGACTGGCTCACCACGGTGGCCACCTTTACGTCACAACCTGTACATCTCTCCACGTGTACAACATAGCTGGCGGCCAGGGCAGGCAGCTGTACAGTGATGAGACTGGGAAGTACACTGTCAACAGGTGTGCAGTAAGTCCTGATGGCAGCCGAATCTACATCACTAACGTCACCAACCACCAGCTGATCATCCTGAACAAGGACGGCACCAAGCTCTCCACTCTCACTCACCCAGACCTGCACAATCCAGCAACTCCTCGTGTCACATCACAGGGCCACGTGTTTGTTCGTTGTTGTGAATTGAACACCGTGGTACAGGTGACAGAGAAGAACAACCAGCAGACCGTGACAACCCTGGCTGGGAAAAACAACGGCCTGACTGAACCATGGTCACTGTGCTTCAACAGCAACTATTCCCTCGTCGTTGGTGAGATGAACGACAACATCGTGGAGCTCAAGTTGAAATAATGTTGTGAGTGAGGAACATGGACGCTTACTCATAATAGCTGTTAAAGCCCATGATGATTATTAACTTGATACACAGAAGAAATCGCAAAGCGAATATTTCACCGATAAGAGAAATTTTAAAAAAATGAAGACAATTTCAAATGTTGTTACAATGAACGCAATGTGAAAACCCAGTAATAAGATATGTTTTCTGTACAGTGTTCACATTGATAACCAACATAAATAAATAAACATCATTCTTCTTCTGATGTGTGAGGTTTTTCCCCATACTAGACAAATATCATCATTTGACTTTTAGAACATTACGATCAGTGACTTAATGCATGACGACATGTGTGATTACAGAGACAATCGACGACTTCCAGTTACGTCGGTACGTCAGCATATCTACATCCGTTTCCGACGTGTCGAGAAGTGATTGATCAACATTACGTTATGTAAAAATGTATATCATAATTTTGTGTGAGTGTGAACATTGTGGACAAGTGTATTTACCAACCTAATAGAGTGTGCTGCATTTGGAACGAAACAATATTCCTACCTTTATTAATACCTTTTAATATAAGTAAATTTAGCTGATGGGCGCCTTTTGTATAATCAATATTGACTTTTCTTAGGTTTTCTTAAATGTTTGGTCATGACCCTCACTAGCGGATCCATGCGTGCGCCCCCCTAACGGCCGCGGACCTATGCTTTTTTGTGCCTAAAACGCAAAATTGTCTCAATTTTAACTTCGGTAGCGATTCATTTTGTTATGAGCATTGTGTTACTGAGTATGATAGAATCGTGACCGGTATTTTTTCTTAGAATATTTTTACTAAAGCCCTGACCATTGATGTATTGCTTTTTTATATGCGGCTCAATTACAATTCACGTTCATGTGTTATTTTACAGATATAAATAACTTAGGGCCAGTATTTTTCTGAATATTATAAAAAAGTATTTTTTTCGTACTAAGATTATAACATTTCCCACGGTAGTTTCCCGCTTGCTTTCGACCACATGGGTAGCGACAGGGTGGACGTCTGGCCACTCCTCACCCACCGGTCTCCACTGCACGAGACGTCCGTCGCCATGGAAACAGCCGCGTCACGTGACCCTGGCGTTCTCAATGTCATCGTCACGTGCCAGGAGTAATAGTGTAGCCAGAAGTATAGGTTTAGACTATGACTTGAATTTATGATGATATGTACATGTCCAATAAAAAGTTTTAATCCTCCATATTCAAGGAGATACACAACATACACTAAGGTACACATACAGTTATGTAGCACATTAATAATACAAAACAGTAAACACTGAATATATGGAAAAAGCATGCATGATAGTAAATAGCAAAAAGAAAACTAGTATGCCAGTACATTAGGTAAAGTACATCTGAACATTATTTGTAAAGACAATACAATGTAGATGATGCTTAGTAACAACACAAAGCAAAACAATGATGAATTGCAACTTATTTTAACAATATATATAACAACTATTCCCCACAGAAAAAAGATTGTATAAATGGTCCCCTAGATCAGATGACATAATCTCATAATATATGCCACCATTCCTTTAAATACACACAATTTAATGAATCTGGTACTTATTTTATTAAAGAAACACTGTTAATATAGTTGAAACAGGATATTATTACATGTACAATGTAGCTATGAAATATTAATATGGCATTGCATTTTTTCCAATTATCAATGTATTGCACACATTTTTATTTTATTTTTATATTAGAGAGTCTACATGTTATAATTATTTCAAATACTATAGATCTGTATCCTATTGAGCAATTCAATGTGATTGTTCATTTAATAGGGCAATATTCATAAAGCACCGCAGGGAAAACTGAAGAACTGAAATTGAACTTTGGAACTGAATTACAACAAAACCAGAGAATATTATAATTTTTAAAGATTATACTAGGTTGCAGATCCAATTCTGTATAAGTCTACATATTTTTTTTTCTTCAAATAATTAAAGAAAAAAAAACACTAGCAGAACTTAAGGAAATTTCACTTTTCTTAGTTGTTTTTTTACCTTACAATAAGGGTGCTTTATAAATACGCCTCCCCCTTCACCAACACAGAAGTCGGTTTACAACATCCTTATCATGATCAAGATCCTATGCCACTGGGGGCATGACTTTTTGTGTATGAACTATGCAACACAGCGTCCACAATACTAACATCTTGCTCAGTTGAGCTCCTATTACTAGTGCCCCCAGTTTCTGTAGACACATCATCAGCTTCTGCTGACCGTGTATCAACATTCTCACTACTATGTTCACTGGTCTCAACCACCATGTTGGCAGGTGTGAAGGTCAACCCCTGTCCCTGCGAGTCTGCTACATATCTGATGTCAAAATTCCCTTCTTCTTTTATTGCCATTGGTTCACGTGAGTCACTCAAACTGTCCATAGTAGATGTTGTTGATTTAACCTGCGTTTCATCTGACATGGGGCCAGGGTAGTGTTCAGACAGAGCCGTGCCTGTGTTAATGTGTTTAAGGGAGCACGGCTCCACTAGCCCCTCTGTGGCCGACTCCGGCTGCACTGGAACCAAGTCCGCCACGCCTGGCAACATAAAGGTTTACACACGATTTAATGAATCTTACTTCACTTGTTTTATGAAGGAAACACTGTTCATATGGCTGAAACACAAAAGTAATATAATTTAATAAAAATTAAGCTATGAAATAGTTATACGACATTGCATTTCTTCCAATTGATGTATCGACAGAACAGTTGAAATGACGACAGGTGTTCCAAGAAATGCAGGAAAGCATGTTACGTCAAACATAACATATGCACGTACAAGATTTACAAAAGATTCAGCTTTGTGAACATTGGTCAGCATAATCTTCAATTTAAGAAATGAAACAGCAAAAATCCCCATAAATTTGCTTATTTTTTAACATAAAGAAGTTATAATATTTTACAAATTTGACATACTAGGTGAAATCTTAAAGCCCCATTATATAAACCAGAATGTACAATGTGCTGTAAGAGTATTATAGAAGGGTGAAATCCCCCTTTTTGGTACGCAGTATTCAGGGAGGTGTTAGATGGTACACAGTACGCAAAGTGTCTGTACGCAGTAAACAAAAATTCTGTTATATCATACACAGACATCAAATAATACTTAAAATAAACAACATCAAGCAAACACAACAAAAAAATAATGTTTGCTAGATTGATTGTACATGTGCATGCCATAAACTGTTATTTCTATCTTCTTTTTTATCATCTTTTTTGTTAACAGAAATGCCAATTAAGGTTGCTTTCGTTGTTAAATGGTACATAAGGCAAAAATAGGGTGGTAGGCAGTACACAGGCTTAAAATAAAACAGTATGCAGTACACAAGGGGGAGGGGCGGTTTCATGAGGCTACCAATCAACCTGATTTATTATAAAAATAGATGTAAAGTAAGTAAAGTGAAGTGAAGTGAAGTGAAGTGAAGTGAAGTGAAGTGAAGTGAAGTGAAGTGAAGTGAAGTAAGTAAGATATTTTTTGTTTAGTGAACATGAAATGTGTTTATTATTTATAAATGTAACATGCGTATATACAGCCGGAAAGGGAAAAATACAGTAAGAAACAATAAGAAACCTTACAATATTTAGCTTTTATGATAATCAGTATTAGAAAACATTAAAATTCCGTATTATTAACTCGTGAATAAACCTTGCTCTGTTCCTTCAACACTTGGCGGGATGTTGAGCGGCATGTGTTCTGCTTGTTTCCTTGACAACGCGACTCCTCTGTTCAGATTGTTTTCATTGGCCTCATCCAAATGAAGTTGAAATCTCGTCTTGTCTTTAGTCTCAGGGTTCTGCATTGAATCTGTTAATTTATCGTTAATTTAAATCTTTTTCATTTTTTATTTGTTGAGCATCTGAAGGACAGCTGCTTTAATAGCAGTTTCCAATCATCATAACTGTAGCTTTGTCACAGAATGTGACAAATAATACCCCAACCACTGATTTAAAACAAAGTTTAAGGGCACCTAAGTCAGGAGTATGTTGACCTATGTGGCGTTTCATTCCAATTGCAAAAGAAATGTGGAAGGAAGTAGTCTTCTCAACAAACTTGTAACATTATATTATGTGGACAACCCAATGCCCTTCCAACTAACACCAGGCTGAGTGACCAACGACCTACGGAGTGATTCCTACATACCCCAACTTTTTTTGTGGGTTTGTAATAAATTCAAACATGTACTGGTAACAACACAATAAGGCTGAAACAGTTTGCCGAACTACTATGAAACTAAAACCGAAGGCGTCTGGTTTTAATGTACCATACTGTGACCGTCAATTTCCGTATAACCACGGTTCATTTTATATACACATGTTACCAAAGAATTTTCTACATAAATTCACGGTGTTGTGTCGTTTTTGCACCACAAAAATACAACACATGCATAGTGAATACATCATGCATTATAGTTCCAGCTCATGTTTATGACATGCTTTGTTGTTGCTAATGGTTTTAAATGAAATTCTAATTATATCTTTTTTATGTTTGAGCTTATGATTGAGTTGACAAAATCCAAGTTGTAAAAATATTCAAAGGGCAATAACTCAAAAATCATGACAAGATGAGTTGCGGGTCTTATCTTATCCCCAATGAGATCTGTCTGACAGAAAGGTTTCATGTTTATAACTTCAATAGTAGTTTAATTATGAGTAAACTGACAAAATCAAATTAATATTTTTTTATAGAAACTAAAAGGTCACATGACATCATGCTCAACTATGAAAAGCACACAGAAAGTGCTTTTTTTCAAATGTAAAATAACTACCAGAACCTGGATGTGGTTGCAGTAAAGCCTTGCCCTCCCTAAACCCACACTGGTCCATGAACATCACCAAGTCTTCTACACTGTAACCTGAGGACATAAAGTAACATTGGGATGTCATTTATATAAATAGATAATGAACATCACCAAGTCTTCTACACTGTAACATGGAGACATAGTTACATTGGGATTTCATTAATATACATAAATTAATGAACATCACAAAGTCTTCTACACTGTAACCTGGAGACATAGTTACATTGGGATTTCATTAATATACATAGATTAATGAACATCACCAAGTCTTCTAAACTGTAACCTGAGGACATATAGTTACATTGGGATGTCATTAATATACATAGATTAATGAACAACACCAAGACTTCTACACTGTAACCTGAGGACATATAGTTACATTGGGATTTCATTAGTATACATAGATTCATGAACATCTCCAAGTCTTCTACACTGTAACCTGAAGGAATAGTTACATAGGGATGTCATTAGTATACATACACCACCAAGACTTCTACACTGTAACCTGAAGGAATAGTTACATTGGAGTTTCATAAATATACATAGATTTACTCTAAAGTTGGTAGATGTTGAAAACCCTGTGTTGTAGACAGAACCAAGCTGAACATTGCATCTATCTATGAGATATACATGTATATTACTGAAAACAAATTTATTTATTGTAGATATCTGGTTACTGCAAACACACATAATGTATTATGGTATCTTTAAAAGAACATAATAAATTATGAACTTAGTTACGTAAACATTGCCTCTAAAGAACATGTCATGGCTCTAGCACTTATTTCTTAGGAACTCAACACAAACTATGATGTAAAGATGGACAAGGACATAATTATATGCCCCCAACTCCCTTAGTGAGGGAACATAAAAACAGTTTGGCGTTTATATTAACTGTTAAAAAATAATATAAATCAGCAGGTAATAATAAAATACCTTTTGTGTCAAGGAGATCTAAGAATGCATTTCCTTGTTGATTTCTTGAGGTATCAATTTTCTCTAAAAAACATACCATAATGTTAAACATCAGAATGCCATGACTAATGAAGATTTCATCGAAAGTAAATGTTAAAATGATTAAGAAATGAATACTAAATAAGGTTTAGAATCTGAACTGCCACAACCAAAATGTTAGGTATAAATCGCTTAAGCAACTAGTCTGTCATGCAGACTCATAACACATAGAGCGGTGTCGGGTCATCTCGGCCGTCGGGTCAACTCGGCCATGCCTGACGTAATCATTATTTGTCATGTAAACACATTTTGATGACATCGTACACAAAGTTTTAGCCGCCATCTTTTTGAATTTATATTCCAAACACAGCACAAGCGATTTTTTGCCGATATAATTCATTTCTTCTGAGAGTTACAAGGTGAGTATGATTTTGCTAACAAAACCAGTTAAAAGTGCTTAACTTTTTTCTTTCTTATAATGGCTTTTAGAAAGCTATTTCTGCCAGAAAATGCATAATAATATGTGTAAGTATCATGTAGATAATATGAATGTGTGTTAAAACATGTGTAACACATGTTACTCAGGGGACCGAGTTTACCCGACATAAAACTAACGCTTCGGGTCTACTCGGCCACATTCATTATGTTTTATAAGCTTACTTTACAGCATGTCGCAATACATTATGTAGCTTGGTCTAGCGGTAAAGTGGATGAGTTATGATGTGGGGTATCCTAGGATCGATTCCAAGCACCAGAACTTTTTTCTTGCTGATTTAGATCTAATTTACAATATTGCTACTGTAAAGCTATTTTTTGTTTATTCTTTAGGATGTGCAAGCAAGTTAATTGGAGCTAAAAGGCAACAGAAGCGGCACATACCAGGAACATTATAGCAGGCTGTTGATGCTATTCAGTGCAATGCCATGTCCATGAGGGCAGCTTCCATATCATTTGCTAATAAACTGATTGTTATTTTAAGTATTTATATGTTTTTAAATGAAATCTTACTTAAAGTATATTTGAAGTGAATGAACATTAAAAACTAACATTAATGTTATATCTTCATGAATTTAAATTGATGCTAACATCAAATTATCAATTTCATTATCGTTGTAGTAATACCAATGTTTTGAAAAATGAAATTGTTTGCTTTTAAAGCATATTAAACTTGATTACATGAATGAGATGAGTTATTTTTGTCTGTCTTTTATTAAGATTTGTTTCAACCTTTACAATACTTGTTAATACAATAATTGATGAATATTTTGACCAACATGACTGGTTAATTATGTCTTAATTCATATCTATTAACCAGCTGCCGAGCTCACCCAACTATGCCGAGCTGACCCGCCAACGCTCGCTATTTTCATTAGATTGCTTCTTAGCTTTACATGCGCTTAATACACTTTAAATGTGATAAGCGGGGAGCCAAATGAAGAAACTGTTTAAAAGCCGGATATCAGTAGCTATAGGCCCACAATTACGATCGTAAAGGGTATTGAGGTTTAGGTGGCCGAGATGACCCGACAACGCTCTAGTGTCTTTGTACGAGCGTCACAAAAGGCCATATCCAAAAGCATAGAAGTTGACCTTAATAGTAATAGGGTAGCATTTGCAAGGATATTACATGCTTTGAACAAAATCTGAAATCTATATTATGCTAATATTAAATTGCTATTTAATTTCTTTTTATTAATTCAAAAGTTAAAAAATATTTTTTTCTAAACACCATCACCCAGCTGCTTTAAGCCCTTACCTATTTCTCTCCTCTCTCTCACAGTCACATCAAGGTCATGACATTGCTCTGTCAAGGTCATCCAACGAGGCTGACCTTCATCATCAAGGTCGTTACCATAGCAACCATGCTCCTGGAGGCACCTGGCTAGCTGCCTGTGAACGCTGGCTCGCAGCTCACATATAGGCTGGCCTGGTAAGGTTTGGAAGAAGTGTGAGAGTGAGTGAGACATATTTTAATACATTCTTTGTGAATGGGGTGGGGACGATTTAGATGGGGAATTTTCGTGAGCATAAGGCCTAATTTGGGACTATTTGATTAATTGAAATTGCTTTAAATAATTTTTAAAGCATACTGACAGTTTGAAAAGATGCTTTGAAAGATGATCATGAGAGTACATGGCCTTTGAGAAAATATCTTTAGAATTGTCATTTCTTGATGTTTATGTCACTTTTCTTCTTCAAAATAAAAATCTGGCACCAAGCAGAATTATTAAGCTTGTATGTTCCATTTTTCTTCCGAAAACAAGTCAAATTCTTCCAAACTTGTAATCTATATCTTTATAAAACCACTGACATAAATACATGTCGGCATCTGGTCACAGGATTTGTATGCTATAAAACTTATTATATTACACAAGGAACATTAAACTGCATAATACTGTGAAGGCATTTAATTTCGTGGGCACAAAATTTCGTGGTTTGACAATATTGCACATGTTCATGGACACTTGAATTGGTGGATTTCAAATTACATATATATGCAATATTATTTAAGTAAATAAGCATATCATTGGGACTCAAATCCATGGATTGCCCTACCCACGAAATACACAAAATTAAATGTCCAACGAATATAAATGATTTCACAGTATATGCAACTAAATGCCAAAAGTTAGAGATAAAATTGTAGTTACTGTTTACCTGTGTTGGAATCCCCCAACTTCACAGTTTCAACTGGTTGTGTCTTGTCTCGCAGGACACATCGATCAACATTAGATGCTGTAACCTCTGAAAATCATTTCTTAGGGAGATAAATCATCTTGCACTCCACACACTGACCTATTACTGTGCCTTGTTAATGTTATAATCCTTTTTAAATATACTTTGGATTTCTTTGTTATGAAATGTAATTAATCCCAAGTTTAAAAAAAAATCCCTTTATGTTTGTTCCATGTTCAAAAAATGTCTATCCCTTTTCATTATTTATTCTTTTCAATGATATCCAGGTGTATTATATTGTCTATTTTACATCCAAGTCTGTTCTATAAATTCTATTCTACTCTATTCTACCCTATTCTACCCCAACCCACCCAACTCGACTCTACTCGACACCACTCTATTCAACTTTTCTCTTTTCTACGATACTCTGCTCTGCTCTGCTCTACTCTATTCTACTCCACTCCACTTTACCATATTCTATTCTATCATATTATACTCTACTCAATTCAATTCTACTCTTATCTATCCTATTCTCCTCCACTCAATTCAATTCTACTTTTATCTATCCTATTCTCGTCTACTCTACTTAATTTTACTCTTACCTATCCTATTCTACTCTACTTAATAAAATTCTACTCTTAATATCCTATTCTACTCTACTCAATTCAATTCAAGTCTATTCTATCCTACTCTACTCAATTCTACTCTTATCTATCCTATTCTATCCCCACCTGTGTCTCCAGGCACCGCAGGTTGTCCTGCAGCTCTGGTAGCTTGCGGAGACTTCTCCCGTCTTCCTGACCCACCCTGAAACCATGTGTCTCTTTATGTTGTTTGTTGTGCACCACTATTTTAAACAGCATATTTTTTTTAAACTCATGTTGAAATTATGTTTTCTACAACTTATCCTCTTTTAGACAAACAAATCCAACAATAGTACATGTATTATGTAGATAAAGGTATTACTCAAAGACGACTTTTGTTGAAGTTGACCATATGAAGCATGAATGAATAACTGTTCACTGCAGTATATATGAACAGGCCCTTCAGTACTGAGCTGTTATTCTAGCATGTGAAAGAATTGGTCTATTTAACCTAAGATGTAAGTAGTTGAAATGTGTGAGTGGTGCACAAAATTAATATCTCTATACATCATTTATCCATCAATTGGCCTATGAGACCTAACACCTGTACCATGCTTTACTCATGCATCTTGTGTTATTTCACCGCCAAGTGCATAATGTCAATTATAATGGTAGGAAGTTAATATGGATAAAGAAGACCCCATGAGTAATCCCTTTAACTTAAGTGGCCACATGGTTTGGAAGTCAAAGCCATCCTTTAAACTAATTCTGTCTAACCTCTGTACAGCAACATCATGCGGCTAATTAAATTTTAGTTGCTCTAGAGAGGTGTTGTTCCTAAGAGGTTCTTTTCAATGGTCAGTGTCACTGCACGGGGGAGATATTTTTGCCCGTCGAGAGAGGTAGCCGCTCGATTGAGGTGCCGCTCTAGGACGTAAGACAATACATGTTTGTACCATACACTATTAAACAACATTTAGCACATTAAAAGTTTAATACTAGGCAGAAGAAAAACATGCAGGAATACTATAAACTAAAAGAAAATGTTAAAAATTCAAACTCCAAGGATTGCGTGCACACTAGTGACTTAACTGGAAACCAAACTGTGCACAAAAGTAATGCATGGTGTACAATAATAAATAAGTAACGTACAAAATATGCTTTAATTTACCGAACAGATTTCTCCTGAAATATATAACAACAGACCTACTCAGAGACATAAACACTACATACTCTGTTTTGTGCAGATCTACATATAATTTCCTTTGATGAATTCCTTCTTAAAGATGTTAGGTTTGTATATTGATACCATTATAATCAGTCACA
>Ga0224511_10001701_pt1 | contig 13750 bp, 14 predicted proteins | sample SF_May12_sed_USG_2_FD_169988 | JGI IMG/M metagenome (GOLD analysis project Ga0224511, IMG submission 169988) | Sediment microbial communities from San Francisco Bay, California, United States - SF_May12_sed_USGS_8_1 | ecosystem: Environmental > Aquatic > Marine > Sediment | place: USA...
CTTACATTACAATTCAGATATTTTTCATACAAACATGTACAAAATAATTTGAATCATTACTTCATAGATTATTATTTCAATAAAAGTCATATCAATATAAATGCGTCCATACCCAAGGATACGAAGTCGCACTTGTTGATTACGAGCCTTCAGGAACTTTTCCATATTTTCAAACGATTCAAGTGACTTCATATCGACCATTTCACCAATGACCTAAAATCAATCTTGAACAATTCTTATTTTTGTAACTTTAAGTCTTTAATTAAACTGATGAAAGGGAAAACCCTTATGAAGCACAGCCTGCATGGGAAAACAGCAGCCTCGGTTTTATTGAAGCTGTTCAATACAAATTACGTCATATCCTAATACGAAATTATATTTCAGCATTTAATAAAAAGGTCTTACCAGCCAGAACAAGTAGTAGTAGTCGACATCATCTGAATCATTCTTCGGCAGATGTTCAATGTACAGCTTCAGAACCACCACTCGACTCCACATGCATCTATTTAAAACAGTTTACGTTACAGTTTCACGTGGCATATTTCAAATAATACAACACATAAAAAAGTTTAAATCATTTCTTAAACTTCTTATATTATAAGCTTGCTGGCGTAAATTAATTTTCACTATAACATACGGTAAACCCTATCATACCCTTTTTGTAATAATGTGACAGTTGTTAACAAAAATCATTCAAGTTAGTCAAAACACTTCGAAGTAATTCGTTGCTGTAACATTTTAATAGAAAAAGAAATATACTTTGCTTTGCCAATTAAATCCTTTGAGTGTGTGCCAAACATCGTTTGACTAGCTGTCTCCAGCCGTAGAATATTCTCCACAACTGGCCGGAACCGATGAAGCTTGTGCAGCCATTTTAACCTTGACTCTTCAACATTTAACTCTTTTCTATGAGGTGTCAACTCGTGAATCATCAAACAAAGAGAAGAGAAGATCTGCAAATAAGTTTAATGAACTATGTATATTAATAGTGGCACTTAACCAGCCATGCGAACACGATTTCGGCAACACAAGTAAAACGACTTATAAAAACTGTTTACAGTCGTTGTGTAACCAACTCGTATATTATTTTCTGTCATGAAACATCGTTGATCGTAGTTAATTTATTACATGTACTTCACTTTTTTCTTTTGGGCGGTGTAATGTTACCACTTAGTGACGTCACGTAAACAATTTGTGACGTCATTTCATTCACCGTTGCATATCGCAATAATAGCCCACGGTTAGTTTCCCCGTCATGTTAATGCAAGTGCAAGAGCAGTCGTAGTAAAATTTATTATAAGTTCACAACCGTTTAAATTAATTATTTAAATAATGTGAAATATCCTCCAGAAGCCTCATTTTCCGGCCATGGTCGCATATTTTAATGTTAGTAAAAATTAAAAATCTTTTAGAAAACACTTTGTTGAAGAAAGGTGGCTCACAAATTTCGGCGTTGATTGTTTGTTTTCATGCATAACGTTAAAACAGTTAAATTGATTGACAACAATCGATACATCCAGTAGACTCTGTGGTCTAGAGATAATACATCCGTCTCTCGTGTCAGAGGTGCCGGGTTTAATTCCCATGCACAATTAGGTTGAGTGTGTCCTTTGTTTTGAGCTTTTAACTTGTTGGTCCCAAAACCATTATTTGTCATGAAAATGTGGCATTCCTTTTGAAATGGTTTCTATTTGCTATACCTCAAATAGTGCAATGCGCGTGATCAATTATTAAGGGTATATGAATATAGAGTTTGTGTAAAATCTAATCATCAGAGAGAAGTATATTAATGATTTTCGTTTCCCATCGACGAAACACACGGCACATGGGATACTGTAAGCCAAAATGTCGGCGTCTAAAAAACTTACAAATTCTTGCTCTTCAAAAACAAATGGGTCGGCAAATGTCTTCACACTTATTTCTGCCATTTTCTTTGGTTCAATCGGCGAACGGCCTGTCATTCGTTGAACCCACGCCATACCTATGAGTACAATAAATTATTGTTTTATTCACATAATGTTTCAACGAATTATGTGTATCGGCAAAACAACATCAAAATGTATTCTTGGTACATTGAATGCAATGTTTTGAATTCACCTATTCAATAATAATAAAAAACAACAGCTATTACATTTTTTAAAAACAACATTGTCAAGTGTCATTACCACAACGATTATTAAAATAAATCGAGTTACAGACTGAATGAATTAAAAAAGTTTGTATACTTTCGACAAAAGACAGGAAAAGTACTGAAATGAGAAACAATTATAAAACTACATGTACCTCGTTGAACAGTTTTTGAAAACATGCTAACATTAGCAGTGTTCGTTTCCATTTGCGGTGCAATGTTTTTGTCATTCTGAAAGACACAGTTAAATCACTTTTAAGAATGATATTTACAAACACAAAAATGCAAATTGATATACATGTACAAGGGTCATTCATAAAGTCCCCGGGCTGGTGCTCTAACTTTTCAAAAATCAAGTTATTCCACTAAAACTTTGCAATAATCGGTATATTTATATTTCAGATTTATATTTGATCTTTCAGTCATTTGTCTTTTTATCTAAAGTTTTTTTTTCGTGCAAATTAATGTAAATTGCTTAAATCTAGTTGCTTACCATAGGGCACATGTCGATGTTTGTGGTTAAATTCAAATTTATGATTTGTGTTATGGATCTATCAATTTTGCATTTCTACGGTGCATTTTAAACTTAGCAGATATCACGTGATTTATATCCGATTCTCCACTAGACTAGTACCTAACATTCAATTAGTGGTTACCCGATAAGTGAACACAGAACACACACATAGCGTTTTTAAATTTTGAAAAAAAAATCATAGAGGTAGAAAAGTATAATTTCTGCCTTTTTAAACAAACTGTATTGTGCACATACATTTCAAAGACGTCGTACAGGACTACTGAGACCGTAATAGTTTATTCTATACTGTGGTTCTAATATTTCTACCATAGGCATTTTAAAAGAAAAAAAATAACCAGTGTACGGAGTCGATTTGATCCAATCGCTGAGACTGTTATAAATTGTGAATTTACGAATTTATATAGAGCTTCGATATCAATGTTTGTCATTGGTCAAAGTTCCCCTGTGTCAAAATTGAGCCTAGACAGCTGCGCCGAAAACATTACTGTCAATGGTTTTTAATCAGGGGGTATATGTCAATAGTGTCTAATTTAGTTTTTACTTACTTGTGGAACAATATGTTCTTTGCGGTTCTCCAGTATTTTTTCACTACACTGAGGCCAGACTGAATGGATTGCCTGGAAGTAGTCTAGGCGGTACTTCAGTTTCTCGTATGACAGATGGACGCACAGGAAAGCCTCGACAATACCATTTGTACAGTTTAAGGCCTCGACAATCTGGAATGTCTTTGCTGTGACCGCCTCACAAACAAGCTAAACATAACAATGTTAACGATAAAAAACATCACAAAACCACGAAGAGTATGTACGTTTCTTTTGACTGCTACAGGCTTGTGTGTTCAAATATAAATGGTATTTAACGTTTAGGTCATATCTTCTAGTAATCAGGTACTTTTAAAGCTATAAAATGTTGGTATATGTTGCCATATTAAAGGGTTATAGTAGTGTAATAGACCTCTATGGATACACATTTGTATTTTTTATCAAAATCTAATCAAGATTTTTCTTTTTTAAATGTGATATATATTTTTATATAAGTTTTTACTTTTCAACCATAGATAATCATTTTAAAATGTAAGTAAGCTTTATTTGGTAAAAATTAAAAAAAACCAATTCTACACCTTATTATCTCCCTTTAACATAAAAAGAATGAATATTTTCAATATTGTTAATAACATAAAATAAGCAAATCCTGTGAAAAGTGGTGTGGTGGATAGTTTCTAAATGACATATATTTTAATAAAAAAAGGTTCAACCTAGCTGAAAATCTATAAATCCATTACACTACTATTACCGTAATTCAAAAATAAAATATATTATCACCATAATGTATAAATAAATGATATTATAATGTTACTCTTGATTTATTCCGAACAAAACAAAAGTTACGTTAAGTACTATTATCGCTCCCTTTTTGTTAAAGGACATCAGACCAACCCACATATATTTAACTATAAGGCACACCAAAACAGCTATTAATTGTCGTTTCTACATAACAAAAACACGGCTCTCATAATGTGAAATTAGTATAAAATGAAACTTAAAGTCGTTTGTGGAAATAGATACATTTATATAAATATTTTTGTCATAGTGCATAATTTGTCAAACTTGGATTTAATTTTCGATGGCTAGGAGATGTCATTGGAAAGAAGATTTAGGACTTTCCAGTGATCTCTGATTAAGTTAATTTACTGTTTTTATAGTAATTGATTGCGGTATTGAAAGTTATGAAATGAATGAATTGGCTGAAATCAAAAATATGTTAAAAATTCGAATTTCCTCTGTCGTGCCATGCTGTTCTTAGTTTCGTTATTAATCGTTCTTTCAAAGTTGTTGCAAATTATCATGTTTGAAAAGTGTTGAATTCTTGGAAATTGTAATGTTTTAAAATAAAGACTGTCTTTATTAAACGGTGTGCTTCTGCAATACTTTTGTTATGACATTAGCATTCATGTTACAATAAATTCTGTATTTTCACCGCTCTTTTTAAAGGATTTTTAAATACTTGTCCTTTCCCATAATGATCTGCATGCAAGTGTCTAAGAAACCTTTGACCGAATCTGCGTTTATAGCGTCAAAAAAACTTAAATTTGGTAACCATCTACCACTTTTTGCTCTTATTGTTTTATAAATGTCCCCTGATATACCTCAACTGATATTTATAAACTTTATGACATGATGGTGTGTAAAGGTAATTAACAGCATAATAGGGTCGACTCATGTTCATGTTCTTGTAAGAAACTCTTAAGCTACATATTAGTTCCTGAAACTTCAAACTAGATACAATGTAGGTAAGATAAACTGAGAAAAGGGAAAGCCCTAAGGAAGCATAGCCTGCAGGGGAAAACAGCAGCCTCGGATTTATTGAACGTGTTTATCAGTTGTAATGAAATATGTCACACCAATGAAGCCCCATAGCGCATGAGCGGAACTCTATGTTAAAATGTAAACAACATACAATCCATGATCCCCGAGGAGCAGAAACATCAATCTCAACAATGATAAATCTGCATCTTGAGTAATTGACACAACGATACATTTTACAAACCTGAAATTCAGTTTTCTGTTTCGACATGTACATGCATTGGACAAAGTCATGGATGTAGGTCTTCACTACGTCTACAAATAATGCGTTTTTGTCTTCTATTTTCTCTTCTTCTAGGAAAGAACTACAGGCCTTTCCCATGGGTGTTTTAATAATCACATTGGCCCATCTTTTGACTTTCGCTCCCACTTCCACTAAAAATATTTGAACAGTTATATGCAAAACAATGTATCATGACTTTGAAGAATGTACGTTTTAATGAAAATAAAATAATAACGATAAAATGTTATTTATGTCGAGGTACATTTCTCATAAAAATCGTGCATTTGTATAACTATGACATTACCATTTCATCCAATCCAAGTATTTGAAATAATCGGGCGACAACACATGTATTTGCGGTTTTATAAAATCAGAAATTCGGAATTCTTAAAATGAAGGTTTTGAATTATGGCGCTTTTATTTTTATAAAAACTTAACATTTACGGTACCTTCATTGTCATCGATATGCCCCTCGACAATAGCACATATGAGTTGCTTTATCTCCCATGAAAACGGACAACGAGCTGCAAAGTGTTGACCTTCCGCTCCAGTTGTCAACACAACCATTTCGTTGAGCTCACTCTTCCGTTTTGGCGACTGAAGATCCGAGTACTAATAAAAAGAAAATGTAGAACTAATGAGAACTAATTAGGTCTGTTCTACCCAAAACTATGCTTGATCATATTCAAAAAGAAATAAAAATGAAATTAATATAAAGTGAAGAGATGTTCAAAGAAATTATTTAGCAGACAAAACAGACAGGGTATATTTTAACAGGAACCATGTCGAAATGACCCATACAAAACAAAGCAACAAAACATTAATTGTTACAGCTAGAAATACAAAACACAAACAAAATAGTCAAACAAAACGAACATTTATCATGTTTGTTTAAAACAGTATTTATTTATACATATAAAACAATCTGACCAACATTATCAAGCCCGCAGAATAAAACGTTTATTTCCAGGGGAAACATAATTTTGACCAATTTTCTATAAATCTCTATATCTGCCATCAACTTCTAGGGTATAAAAGTGATTCTTGCGTGCGACACACTGTCTCAACATGACATGATGTTAACATTTATGCATTTCAAAATCCATTAATCCATGGCAAGTAAGAGCCCGCACAATCATTGTCTTGACCAATTTCGACATTTGACATTTAAGCCTGACCATACCATTAATATTATTTATTAGAGTAGATCACTCGGTCTCATTGATAGAAACATCTATGCCAAGATATTCTAAAAGTGTGAGTCTGGACAAACAAAATGTTGACCAATTTTGACCTTTGACCTCTAAATCCAAACACAACTTTTAAGGCATAAATGTGATTTTCTCAACATTACTTTTAAATCCACCATTTGCTAGTAAAGTAAATAGCCCGGACAAACAAAATCACAACTAAATGCCCGCAACAACATACATACCTTCAGCTGATCAGACCCTACGGTGTTCACTACTTTTAGCCACAATCGTTGTTCCCACGTTGTTTGAGTCACCTCGTCGCATGGTGTCTCAGTGACAACATGGTCCAGGTTATTGTTTGTGTCAAGATAGGCAATTATTCCTGCAAGCACTGGTGACACTTTAATGACAATCGTCTGGAAGCATGCTCGTCTGTAAGTAAGGATTTTAGGTACACTCCTGATTGTACATGTACATGATAAGTGATGCAATTTGCAACATTTTTATTGATTGTATCTTGCTAACCAATTTGAAACTATGAATCGTATAGTATATTTAGGCACGACAAGGACAAAGTAATTGTTTGGAGTAAGTGTTTGCAATTAAGTTATTAAAACAGTCTAGCAGATAAAATACAGGTGGGTTTTTAAAATCTATATAGTTTTACTACAGCTTGATAAGAAGTTACTTTTTACCTGAATGTTCCTGCCTTTGTGATACTTTCAACAGATGCTGCGTCATGTGCCATCCATTGGCTTGTCTGAAAACTTGAAAGCTCCTCCTTTTCTTTCATCAAGCGACAGATTAGCCTCTGGATGCTCGTCAGAAATGATTCACAGTCTGTGTGTGAATGAAGAAGTGAAAACATTATCATCACGAACACTTTACAAAAATGCAAACTTTATACAGAACAATTGCAATCGCGTTTGTGGAACATGCGAATTTTATTATTATATACTATCTTGTACCTTGGTCCAATGTTTGTGCATGTTTCAGAGCTCTCATAACGATGTTGATTCTTTCTGTTTCTCTTCGTCCTTCGTCAATTCCATCTTTAACCATCGCTAATGCAGTCTGGACACACAACATGATCAGTCCATCGACCTTGATTTAGAAACAACATTGAGTGAATACCTGTTGTCTGATAAAACGCTAGTGGTTAAAGCGGGATATTGGCCTTTTAAATACGACGTATTCATCGTACATGTATATGGATAGAATATACAATGTGTGTTTTAAAATTATTTAATACAGCACGCACTGAATGGCTTATTAGACAATTTACGTCGGGCCTAACTTCTTTAAGACACAATGTCTTCTCCTCACTTAGTAATGTTACAACCAGATTAAAAAACAACAAGCAAACAAATAAAACATGTTTAACCTTGAGTTCACTCATCGCTGGTGTATCAACAGACGGCTCTTCGTCATTTTGAAGGGGTTCAGAGATGTCGGTGTCTGGCTCTTTACTAGCAATGTCATCAGTGTCGTCATCTCTAGCATCCTCCAACGCATCAAGTCTAACGTAATAAGATCAAGTTAAAACAAACCGTTTATTATATGCACATCTGTTTACTCGGAATCGAGAGTTGCTGATTCATATTACAACCTCTAAATGACATCAAATAAACCACATAATTTAGATCAAATGCTAGGGCATACAACATTTTACGATAAATGTTTGAGCTTAGTCCAAACATAACATAAATAAATGAACTAATTTTTATAGAATAAATAAGATACACATGTTCAGCGTGCGTTATCAAAATTCTAAACATTTAAAACATACAAAAGTATCAATGAAAAGTAGTGTCACTAAAATATTGGTAAGTGTCAAGTTTGAAGCTAACATTTGGCTTTCCAACAAACAAGAGGGCCCAGAGGGCCCTGGGTCGCTCACCTGCGGAAAAGGTCAAAGGTCACAGTGGAGCCATTTACAGAGGACCACTAATATTGTCCACCAAATATTGGTAGAGGACCTCTAGATGATGTTATACATCAACTATGAAAGCTCTGGGTCTTGTACTTTCAGACAAGAAGAATTTTGAAAATTGCATTTTGAAAACTTATTTTTGACACTGTGACCTACTTATGCAACCAATCAGAACTACATGTTTTTGAACAATTTTGGTAGAGGACTACCCAGGGACCATTCCTGTTGAGTTTGGCCAAATTCCCATTAGCGGTTCAAGAAAAGAAGTCGTTTGAAGATTGTCTTATATTATTCAATGTAAAATTGTGACCCCCGGGGCGGGGTCAATTTTGACCCCAGGGGCATAATTTGAAAAACTTTGGTAGAGGACCTCTAGATGATGCTATATACCAAATATGAAAGCTCTGGGCCTTGCAGTTTCAGACAAGAAGATTTTTGAAAGTTGTATTTTAAAAACCTATTTATTGACCCTGTGACCTACTTATGCAACCAACTGGAATTGTTTGAACAACTTTGATATAGGACCACCCAGGGACTATTTCTGTGAAGTTTGGTAAAATATCCATAAGTGGTTAAAGAGAAGATGTCGTTTAAGTTTTTCTTATATAAATCAATGTAAAATTGTGACCCCCGGGGGTCAATTTTGTCCCCAGGGGCATATTTTGAACAACTTTGGTAGAGGACATCAAGATGATGCTATATACAAAATATGAAAGCTCTAGGCCTTGTAGTTTCGAAGAAGACCATTTTTGGAAATTGCATTTTGAAAACCTATTTTTTGACCACCTGACCTACTCATTTAATCAACTTGAACGGTTTTAACAACTTTGATAGGGGACTACCCACGGATCATTCCTGTGAAGTTTGGTCAAAATCCAATAGTTGGTTTCAGAGGAGATGTTGTTTAAAGAAATTGTTGACTCACGTACGGACGCACGGACGGACGGACGCACGGATGATGGACGACGGACAATGGGCCATCACAAAAGCTCACCTTGAGCAATTTGTGCTCAGGTGAGCTAATAAAAGCTCTGAGCCTTGTAGTTTCAGACCCTGTGACCTACTTATGCAACCAATCAGAACCATTTGAAAAAATTATGTAAGAGACCACCCATGGACCTTTACTGCTGAGTTTGCTTAAAGTCCCATTAGCGGTTTAAGAGAAGAAGTCGTTTGCAGTTTTCCTCATATAATTCAATGTAAAATTGTGACCCCCGGGGGGTCAATTTTGACACTTTTGACCCCAGGGGCATAATTTGAACAATTTTGGTAGAGGACCTCTACCAAATATGAAAGCTCTGGGCCTTGTAGTTTTGAAAATTACATTTTGAAACCTATTGTTTTGACCCCGTGACCTACTTATGCCACCAACTGAAACAATTTAAACAACTTTGGTAGGGGACCACCAAGGGATCATTCCTGTGAAGTTTGATCAAAATCCAATGAGCGGTTTCAGAGGAGAAGTTGTTTAAAGAAATTGTTGACGCACGGACGGACGATGGACGACGGACAATGGGCCATCACAAAAGCTCACCTTGAGCACTCTGTGCTCAGGTGAGCTAAAAAACTGATCACAACATTGTTAACTAAACAAACCCGATATCAAGTGCTTTTCCAAGGAATCCAAGCCACGCAAGCAACAGGCATATAAATCCCCAGAACCTCCTGATAACATTTGCATTCACCTGTTGGTCTGATTCTGTGCTACTGAAAGTTTCCAATACAAACCAATATTACGATGAATATTTAGTTTTAATTATGGTCCATTTAGTACAACGGCAAAAATAGAAGGGTATAAAAATAAATGTGTGTTGTTGTAAATAATAACAAGTGTGATTTTGACAATGATTTAGTGACGATGATGATTATAATGATAATAGTTTTCAAATTTATGTTTATGCAAAGAATTAACTAATTTATAACATATAGACTATCTCTGTTTTATATGAATTCAACTTCAAGCTAAACGACCGGATATATTGTATTGGTGCTTTGTCTATGTCTTTTTAATGAAAATTGCATTGGTACATGTATACAGCAACATAAACTCGATAATACCTTTCAATCTCTGTCATTGGAATGGTTTTCTTCTCGTGAGATATAAATATCTCACTCAATGTCCTTTTCTGGAGTTCTTGTATTTTCGGCATTCTGATGTCTTCCGGATAAATGTCGTCGATGTGAACAGATTGCCAAACACCGCACTGTATTGTTAACGATTATAATACGTTGAACTTAATATATTCTTATGATTGTAAGCATTGATAGAAATTGTAAATAAACTTTATTAAAACTAATGCAAAAAAGACGGCACTGTCTACCTACTGATTTGTAGTGTAAGAAGAAGAACGATGTGATGAAACATGTTTGATTGACAATAACTGTAAAATTGGGGTAAGCAACTATTTACTACTTCTTATTTGATGCAAACACTTTTCAGATTTAAACAAAAATAAAATGCCCTAATACAGATACAAATGTTGGTACTTTTGTGTTTGCTATAGCAATTTTCAAAGTTTAGAGAATGTTCAAGCGCACTGTTTTTTTTATATATATAGTTCTAATGATTATAGATGTTTGCAATGTAAGTAAAAAGAGCAGATTTGCTCCAATTAGTGTTGGCGAACCTGAAAACCGGTGAAACAGCCGCCTGCTTTTCGAGGTAGCTGCACAACAAAAACAACGTGCACAGGGATTGTGAGCGACTCCCGCACTCGTTCATATTCATCCTTCACACAATATCGAGCGCTAGCAATGAGGTTTGCATTCACGTCGCCTGAGTCACACTGAATGATCATCAGGCAAGGGTCGGCATCCTGAGTCAAGGAACTCGTTCTGTTGACAGCAGTCTTCATGTGCTGCCTAGAAATATATAGTTAATTTAAATGCTTAATTGTTCATAGGATATGCAATGATAAAGTTAAAAAAGAGTGATTTTAACCGTTCAGGTAGATATTGTTAAGCCTTCGTTTCCTATATTATTATTTTTCACCATACTAATATTTAATATAACTATTATAAAATTGTTCTTTCAATACCAATTACACCTACTGTATTCGATTGCTGAATTGCTGCTCTGTATCAAACGATGCCAATGTTTCCAACAACAAAATGTTGTCTTGTTGAATTTTCAGTGATTCAGCAATGTCTTTTTTATGCACATTTGCAAATAGCTTTGAATGGGTTGTGACCTGAAAAAGCATATTGCCATAATGTTATACTCTATGGTTCATGTATGCGAATGACGATGTGTTTAAACGGGTTAAGCAAACGAATAAATTTATTGCATGTTTCAGATAAATTTGCAAATTCGCCCTTGTATAAGTAAACTTGATTTAAAATGTACCGTTGTACGTTAGCTGCGTATGGTGCGGTAAATAAAACAATTATATGTAGAAATGGGCATGATGACATTTTTAAGCACACTGTCTTAAAAGTTCAGTTTTCCAATTAATTATTGGTATAATATATTTAAAAATTTGCCGTTTACAAACAGTAGTTGTTTTTTACGTAGACATATCGTACACACGTTAAACGTGTGTGCTGTATAAACAAGTTATATTTCTAGATCTACCTGAGCAAACAGTTTCGAGCACTGTTCGTTTTCAAGTCGAAATTGCAAGAAACTTATTAGGCTCCCGTGTTCCTGACGTTCGTTGTAGTTTTCCTTACACTTGTCTCTTTCCTGATCATCGAGCTTGTTTTTTCGAACGACGGACTCTGGGGTTGCACACCATAGCAACACAAATTTGCCTTTCTCTAGAATCTAGCGAAGCATAATAAAATAGTTCTACCATTTCATTTTACTTTCATACATAAAAGTAATTAAGACTAAGTATATACATAAAGAAACTACCAATATTAAATGCCTTGTCTTAAATAATGGCGTGCTGATTCCATTTAAAATATAAATATACCTTATATATTTACCAGGCAGAAACATTTAATTACATAATCAAGACAGGAGTCATTTTAGCCTTATAAATGCACGGGCCATTCTGTTATGGTGCTATTAAATTTGAAATGTCTACATTGTTTACAACATTCTTTGAACATCTCTTCAATTTATATTATAAGTAGAGTTAATTTTAGATCATTCCTGTTTTTTTCTTTCTTCAAGTATGCTAACTATTTAAATACATTGTTGTACATAGACTGAAAAATGTCTGGAATAATAATTCCAGCAGGGCATGCCAAGTTCTATTGTCCACAAAATGTATCAAATACTTAGTACCATTAACATTTTTTTCAAATAACTTATTATTCTATAAAGGTTAAAAGAAATTTGTGACCGTGTTGTACATACCTCATCGTCAGAGAATTCTTGGTTTTGATCTGTAACATGCAATATGATAGCAGGACACGTGTCTTCGTTGAATCCGATGAACACATCCTCCACCTTTGTGCCAGAATGTTGGCCGCTTCTAAATCAAACACAAAAGATGATGTTTATGCGCGATTATCAGGCATAAAATTAAAGCATGGTAAAATCGCAACGTTTAGGCAAATCAAATATGTTTTCTTAAAATTCACTTCTATAACACGCATACATACCTTTGCAATCTGCCAGGATCAGACTGTGTTGCAAACTGTTTCGCCCAATTTTCCAATTTCTGAGCTAAGTCTTGTTGCCTCGAGTTCAGCATTGTGTTGATTGTGAGGAAATGCTTTTCCAGCCGGTTGATCAGTGGTGTAGGAAACTTCTTGTACACAGTTTGTTTCTCAGCAACCACAATTAACCTGTTATTTAAATTTTTATTTATTATATGACATTTAATATGATACACCCCGTTTCTTATGTTATTGTTTATATGTTAAATCAGTGATTTTATATATTCACTTTTTATTACAGATCTTAAATGGTCTTTGTAATCCAAGTTCATATCTGCCAACGACAGATGTAAAGCAAACGTGTGCAGATCTTACCTGAAATTCTTGTGGACAGGACACTTGACTCGGTGTGTACCTAGACCAAGGTCCACGTATCTTTCCCCGCCAAAGTACACATAGTACTGGTTCAGCGCGTCATACAGGCTCTCGTACAGGTTTTCCAGGTTCAGAAGTACAACTGTGTTTCCTGTTTCCATGCAGACCTTGATCTTGTTAATGTTGCGACAAACCTAGATTATATTAACAAATATGGTGATTAAGTGAGGGTAGGCTGAAACAAATTAATAAGAGTTTCTTGTAATCAAATTAACATTATGTAGGTTAAAGCATTTTATCGAAGGCATATAACGAACTGTTGTAAGTGTACAAAGAACATGCAAAATGAAACAAGAGGGCCCAGAGGGCCCTGGGTCGCTCACCTGAGGAAAAGGTCAAAGGTCACAGTGGAGCCAATAATAGAGAACCCCATGGGCATAATTTGAACA
>Ga0224511_10001702_pt1 | contig 13750 bp, 7 predicted proteins | sample SF_May12_sed_USG_2_FD_169988 | JGI IMG/M metagenome (GOLD analysis project Ga0224511, IMG submission 169988) | Sediment microbial communities from San Francisco Bay, California, United States - SF_May12_sed_USGS_8_1 | ecosystem: Environmental > Aquatic > Marine > Sediment | place: USA...
GATAACCTAGGATCTTCTACTGAGATACACTTTGGGATTCAATCCCTTAGCTTACAGCAGATTTTAAGCTCTGGATAAAGCTTGTTACACTATATGATACAGCTTTGGATCTTTTTGATCAAGACCATTTTCTTAATCACACATAGAATCATCAAGACAGAAATGTATGGCTCATGGTGTGGCCCATAGAGAGGGCTACTATTTGGTTGGCACTTCAGCCAATTAGGGGGCATGAACCAAGTGACGTTGCACTGGTAGTTGAACAAGGAGCCTCTGGTCCCAAACTCCATAACCCCAGTCTAGCTACGCTATCTTCTAAGCCTAATGCGCTATTCACTCAGCTCAGTGCGCTATCCACTAAGCCCAGTGCACTATCCACTCAACCACTGATTCAATCGTTTTGTACTGCAGACATTACGTAGCTATGATTCAGCACAGTGCGTGAGATGGAGTTAGATCTTTACACTTGTTTTGTGAACAGTTATAATTCTGCACATTATTACAGCTGCATTATTTTTTTGCCAGTGTGGATCGCGTGTTATCAGCGGACAGCCATCAGTGTCACTTAGGTGCAGTTTCAATAGATGCTTATGAAATCATATCTCGTTTTTCAATAGGCATTCAAATTGGAATCTAGTGTACTCAAGTTCTCCATGTGTGACATAGTGGGCTACATATATGTGTCTCTGTAAAAATACACCAGCTGAACTTAAGCTAAATCTTTCTAAATTTAGTTCGTTCAATGAAGAGAAGATGCACCACATATCTCTGTTGTATAAGCTTGGCATGCGATTGTTATCTTTTGTGGCGGTCTATTCTTTTTTATACATTTGCCATGCCATGGTTAGATATACATGTGTCTACTGCATATAGAACATGATTGTGGGACAGCTCAGTGACCAGTGCATTTGGCAAAATAAATGGACTCTTGATTAAACCCCTGTTCATGACGATCTCCCACTCTTAGTGCGACCTCCTCCACTCACACAGCTTCAGAAAAAGTCTCAGGCTCAGGGTTCCCCTTAATTGGGTAGCTAAGTTCCTGCACAGATCTCACTAGCTAAGAACTATTCACTGTGCAATTACATTGGCCTCTATAAGGAGCTGCCATGGCTTAATGGAAAGAATACCCGATTTGAACCCCAGAAAACTCAATAGTGATGACAGAAAGGGCATCCTACCTTAATTTGCTCCCAAGCTCCCACAAAGTCTTCCTGTAAACCAGGGAGTTAAGTACAGGAAACAATAATGTGGAATATAAACGGAAGCAAAGGCTATATACGGCTACGAGGTCTCTACAACTAACCTGACTTTCTCGTTCACCGCTGTCCACATTCACACCATCATCCTCTGTGAGTAGCAGTTTTAGCTTATCCGTCACCTCTGACTCTTCCTATAATGATAGTACCCCTATAAGCATGTCATATGTCCGTGTAGGTAAGATAAGCTGAGATTATCCCTATGCTGAATGGTGATTGGTTGTAAGATCAAACACGAGTCTGCCGGGGTGAGTGCATAAAATCTGGGGGACGCAAAAGGAGGAAGTCCCAAATTGTATTTGGGCAAGAGGACGTTAGGTGATCAGCATTCCCTTGCCCCTCAGTGAGTTTTCAGCATCCAATTCAATCGGTAAACCACAGCTACACAATGAATACTGCCATGGCTTGTTTATGTTGCACTATTCAGCTGAAAGACTCCACAGCTGGCAGCTTTCTCCTCGATTAGCACAGTTTGCGTGGTGCCATCGAGGGGAGATTGAGCCATTTTCTGCTACGCTGGCCCAAGACCGATTGGCAGAGTGTGATCACCCAGGAAACAATCCCTTGAAATACTTCACCACGTTGAGAAGTGAACCTGGACCACGGAGAGGAAAGACAGTGAAATACATTTATTTTCCCACTGAGCTATCATGACTGACTATCCATGAATTGCATCACTAAATCAATTGCTTGTTTCCAAGATGGTACATGGTGTGCCCCATATGAAGAATTAGCTGACTGGTGGTGGGCTAATTTCCTTTTAAGGTTGTGATCTGAATCCACAGGAGGGTGAAAGGAAAATGGGCACCCAAATTGGGGACAATATTGGGCTATCAAGAAAACACCCCACATTGAGGAATATCTTTAAACTGTAGGCTTTTTCTCAGCCATTGTTTGCCTGTGGTTGGACGTAGGCCTTCCTCCTCAATGTCCACAGCTTGTGTGATGCCATTGAGGGGAGATTGAGTCATTTTCTGCCACATACTGGCCCACGATGGGTTGACAGAGTGTGATCAACCAAAAGAAAAATTCCTTGAAATACTTCGACATGCCCGGGAATTGAACCCAGCCCACGGCGAGGACAGACAGTGAGATACATTCATTCTCCCATTGAGCTACCATCACTGATATTTAGCTTAGGTTTATATGACTGAGTATGACATTGATCTGGGTAATGATGGTGTATCTTGATCTCATTTACACGCAGAGCACTTGCTGATATCAGCCCTTCAACATACCTTAGACCGCCGCTGTATCAGCTCTCTTCTTTCAGCTCTGCTCTTCATTTCCTGAAAATTAAACCACCTGTTATCGTCACTCATCATCAGACAGAGGCTCCCAGGCTCTATCTTAGAGAGCCCGGGGCTTTAGTTGAAGCAACTTTCATGGGTGACGTCAGCAGCCTCTGAGGCCTGTCCCATTTTTAGGGTAGGCACAGTGCCACAGAAACACTCTTTTATGTCTCGGGGAAGGTGGCACTATGAAGCTACACCATTTTGGAACCGATTTGGTTTAACTCCGCATTCGCCAGTTTTAACGAGAAGGACTGCCATTGGGCCACAGATAGCGAAAGTTGTCCCACATCTAACACTAGCATGCAGCAGGATTAATTTAGGAGCAAAGTTTTCAATCTAAATCAGAGGGAATACAGGCTGACACCATAGTCAGAGATTTCATTAGGGCTTATGGAGGACTATATACTTTTAATCCATCCTATCTGAATTTATGGACTGTTTAAGTTATATAAAGCTGGGTGTTACCAGCTCATTACATGACATCAACTACTACTAACTGAGCCTAGCTGATTGCGAGTGACTTGGGTGACTCATACCGAATGGGGATACCTGGATGGCTCAGCGGTAGAGCGCTGGGCTTGTACAACCGTGAGAACATGAATTCTTTAAGTTGTATAAAGCTGAATGTTACCGGCTCAGTATATGACATCCTCTACTAAGGATAGTCGGATAATTCTATGACTAGAGAATTATCATAATATGGGATAGTCGGATAGCTCTATGGCTAGAGCATTATCATATTATGGGGTAGTCGGATAGCTTTATGGCTAGAGAATTATCATATTATGGGATAGTCGGATAGCTTTATGGCTAGAGCATTATCATATTATGGGATAGTCGGATAGCTCTATGGCTAGAGCATTATCATATTATGGGATAGTCGAATAGCTCTATGACTAGACCATTATCATATTATGGGATAGTCGGATAGCTCTATGGCTAGAATGCCTGGATCCTGAGTTTAGGTCCTAGTCATGCTAAACCTCCATTGTGTGAATGAGCTTCTCATATAATTCCTATAGCTCCTACTGGTTCAACAAGTTTCAGACTTCGGGGTTCCATTAAATAAGGTAGCCGGGTGCCAGAGTAGAAAAAAAAGATGGATATACCATGTACATTGATACATTCAGACCAGTTTTCGTTAAAGTGAACCGATGGTTCAGTGCTGAATTGCCCAATGTGCTACCCTGAGGTCATATGTGGCCCCAGCCCTAGCTTAAAGTGGCCCCAGATATTGGAAATATCGTGAAACCCACTGCAATGGAAGGCACAACTGTTGTAAATCTTGTAAATACTCGGCGTATCTCATAGCTTGCTATATAATACAGCAACTGATTACCACGTGACATGGCTCATAAGCTGCCTCAGCGATTAGCCCTTATTGTTTCGAAAGTGGCCCTACAATCCTGAAAAGGCTAGGCAGCCCTGACTTAGTGAATAGCGTACCGGGGCTTGGTAGGGCAATTTCTGCACCACCTCTCATAGTTATTATGTCACGGAGACAAGAAATCAATTTTAATGGAAGTAAGCATCGCACTCATTTCTGTTCGTAGTGAGCCAAAAATATGTCAGGCTTTTCCTTCTGTCGTGCTTGCTAACAGTTCTCATGACAATTCAAGCACAACAATTAATTTGCTTCCTAGGTTATTCACCTAACCTTTCCCGAGTGTACTATTAGGAGACTCTCCGCTTGTACGGTTGCACCCATATGCCCCATAGAGAAAGTGGATGGATTTCCGTCTCAATACGAATCTGATGAGGGTGAACGCCAAAGTGACATGAGAACCAGCAATCAAACCAGGGAAGGACTTTTGTTCTGGACATAGTATGCTACTATCTGGGTTTCTGTTCATGTTTGTATGGACTGTGTTATATGAATAATTTAAATAAAAATTGAACTACTATAAAACAAAGGGGTGAAAATAGTAACAAAATGTTTTGTTTGTTTATCTCAGCTCGAATAGCATTCACATTCAATTACAAGATATATGGTTGTGAATGTAGACATGTATAGGGGTATATAGGTATTATATGTCTATGGTTGTGCGTTGCCTACCACCTTCATAATGATGTACGCATACTTTCATAAAGTTTTACCCATTTGTATGCATAATGAGGTACTTGTGAGTGTAGATACTATAAGCACTGACCTGTATTGTGTATATAATATTATAAGTGCTGACCTGTACCGTATATATACTGTAAATATAAGGTAAGTATACTGTAAGTACTGACCTGCATGGTGTATGTCTTGATGGCACTCAGGAGCAGTATAATAGCTTTGAGATCTCCTTCAACTATTTCTGCAAAAAAAGTGGCTGCTGGTATACATTGGGGTTTGATGCTTCGGATTGCGACGTTAAGTAAAGGAGGATGGTTCCTAATGATGTACCTGGGGAACACTGATTGAATGACACAAAATTATGGGAAAAACATGTTCATGCTGCACACTCTTATTTGTATGGGGGTTGTCATGGAAATTGACACTGCGTATAGTGTAGTGCGCAAGACAATATAATTAAATCAAAACTAGAGTTTCACGAAAGTTACTGGCTGTAAGCCTGTAACACACTCAGGTATTGTCTCAATATACTAGAATCCCAATAAATATGACACCTGTATAACTAAACTATTAACTAGCAATTTATTGAGTTTCAGACTGGCTAGAGTGTATCACGGTTTCGTTGTTCATTCTACCTTAATGCTGATGAGGTTGTAAGAAGCAGTCATGAGTTCAATGAAGTGCAAAATTAAGTGTTTGAACCGGCTTACTTGTGGCTAGCATGAATAAAAACACTTTTGAGTTACTTCATGATTTCAGACAATGGGATCTCTCATTTCACACTCTTTCGGCAGCTTGGGTTAGAAAACAAAAGATATGTGAAAATTATTTTAGTTCTTGTCACGCTGCCACTAGTGAACAGCGCAGGTGTATATGGTACTTGGGTCAGTTCATGTACAAACCAAGTCTCACATAGACACTGTTAGGAACCAGATAATGAGAGAGGCCCCAAGAGAACATGGGGGACAGAGTGCAGTTGAGAAAACTGGTCTGAGTTTCCGGGGTGAGGTTGCTACTACAGTAGAGCAGATCCCTATCTCAGCAATTGCGATGCGGTGTGATCATGACCGTACCCGCAGCCTTAGTGAGCACATTGCTTCAAATACTTGAGTCCCATTCATGGATAAAATAACTGAATTTACATCACACCGTGATTGGGTGGGTGGCAATTGAGCTCAATTGAAGATTCATTCACGAAACCGGCACCTATATATCCTTGTCGTAATTTGAGCCGCGAATCCCGCTGGGCTATTGTAATGGGGGTAAAAGCCTAGGCCTCTAATTAGATGGTAATTTGTAGCCTGTACTCTGTGATCACGAAGCTGAGAGGGTTATGTTGCGTGGTGATAAAGTGGAGTAATAGGTGTATAGTTTCATCCTACCGGTACGGAAAGCAATGATGGCCCACCTGCTTATACTTTCATATTAAAAGGAGACTCTTGCCTCTACTTGTTAGTGCTTGTAAAGACTAAGATGGTTTATATGCTTTGCACACTGTCATATCTCTCAACTAAATTCTTTAACAAATGTGTGTTGACGCTTACTAGACCTGTATGGTTTATACATATATATCATTCTCCCACTAACTTCTACTATCCACTAACTTCTATAACGAATACATGAAAATCAATCCAAACTTGCTCCTGTTTTTTTCATTTTTACGAATTGCCAGCGAGCCTGTTTATACAAATTAACATTGACGCGTGGGAGTCATTGACCACATCTCGACTTCCTGAATACTCTAGAGTCCTCCATCGCGTTACATACATTCTACGTTCATTGTCCATTGACTGACCGTCACATAGAAACCAGGGAAGCAATAGAGACCTCTCAACCTGCGTTGATCCTTACGGATGAGGTAGTTGCTTAGCGGATAACACACCGGGCTTAGAATCCGGGGTCTGTGTTCCCAGTCTGGGCACCATTCTGGTGTCGAATTTCAATCACAATATGAAATTAAAGTAGGTTCACCTCTTTAAATGGCACACCGTCAGCCATCCTGGGGGGTACGCTGATAGTTCAGTGATGGTATCCAGGTAAAAGAAGATAGTCTTATCTTACCTTGTGGTGTTGCAGTGGTGGATACACCGGCTATTTCTATTTGTCTAATGCAGTTCTCGATATTCCTCTGTCTGTCTTCTTGGGTATCACACCTTGGAATCAACGCGTTGTCTCTGCTCCCGCCACACTGTCCGCTATTCTTGGCTACTGTAGTAAACACATGAGTATGTACTAGGATTAGAGATGTAGTCTATGGGCAGTTATTATACTAAGATAATCTCTTTCATAGTGAAGATTTAATAAGTGGCATGAGGCGTATGGACAGGTGTGGTATAACAGAGGGATTATCCTTTGGAATGTGGGAAGTACAGAAAGTTGCTTATCGTGACCGCAAACAGACAAATAAGCAAGGTGCCGCCCATGTACTGTAAATGGAATTAAAGAAATTTTTACTGCGAAAGAGTAATAAAACACTAAGATTTGCATAAATCATATAACACTGTTTGACTCTTCAAAGGATATAGAAGATTAACAATGTAGATCCTGGCTGTTGAACTCAGCGTGGTCCGGATATCAAGCTAAACAGACATTGCTGGTCGGTTTTGGTTTGGGTGCTAAAATGGGTAGGCCTGTATCTGTCTATCCAGTCAACGTAGCTCCATAGAACCCGTAAGTCAGTAGTTTTGGGTTGTATGTTTATGAAAGAATCTCAGCGTGACCGCCATAAATGACTCAGAGGCTATACTGATCATTGCCATTAGGGGAGAAGCAGTGGCTTATTGGGTAGCAAATTAGACTTGGATAAGATGACTCGGTTTCCATTCTAAGTTTGTGCTTCACTTAATGCTTTCTCCCTCGTTGAATTCAGATCTCAATGTTAAATAAAGGAAGCCCACCCATAGAGTATCAACTCTATCAGCCAAACGCGGACCATCCCGAAAATGAGGTAACAAGCCTATGACTTAGTGAGGCCATCCACATAAAACAAGATGATCTTATTTCGGACAGCCAAACTAGTAGATGAAAATGTGTATCGTGCATGGTAAATCCTCCTAACCTGCTCAGCAAAACCGTATCTCCACGCCAAAACCGTGCATGCGGGGGTCAAAAAGTTATTGACTGAGCCAATGCTCAAATCTGTGTCCGTTACATACAAATCACTTCACAACCACTTGAGTATTTAATTCCCTTCACTAGCCACAAAACAGCCACTGAAGCACCTTTGCTGTATATTGGCTATCACTCTGTGAGAGAGCTCTTCAATGTGCACCCAATTTCATGATTATTTATTTAATTCAATAAAATCAGGCCTTAAATAGAAAGTGCAATGTGAATAAGAAGTTAATTTGTTAAAATCCAAACTGGTCACAGGGCAGAGACGCACCTAGGAGAAACGGCAACGCGCCTTTAGCGTTGTGCAGAGGACGCTGCAAACAGACGCTACCATACAAGAGTGCCATGGATTTCAGTTCAGTATGCCAGAAACAGTGTCTTAGGTGGTCAAAATTCTGCTTTAGAAAAATCGATATCAATGAAGACATGTACCAGGACTGATTCAATGCAAAATAAAAAAGGACATCACCCCTTCATTATTCAAACCAGCATGCTGCTGTGGCCAACCTTTAGTGATAGGCAGAGGTGGTGAAGGTTCCAATCAAAGAAGTTAATTTTTCAGTCTTAGTGAAATCATCTAAGTAATTAACTAGGGAAGAAGCGCTTAATAGGTTGTGCATTCGGCCTTGGACCAGGTGACCCGGGTTCGATTCCATGTTTACGTATAATCACTTTGTCCTTTCTCCCTCCTCGGAATTGGACTGGTAAGTTAAATAACGGAGTACCATCCACAGAGTAACCTACTCCATGTAAAAAAATGATCTTATCTCATCTCAACTGCCTTATGGCTCATTTATTGAAGAGTGACTATTTTTGAGGTAATTCATGTGCCACAGCGGAGATTTTTACTCATAATACACTCAAATTTAACTACGCGTATTAATCAAATCAGATGCATTTGGCTAACTGGTTTATGGTAGGAATTTTCAGCGATGAACATAAAAAGTCAGCTTTAACTAAACTTCATCTAAATAAGGTGATATAATTTGGTTTTACTCAGATGGCATCGTTAAGCCCATACATGGGTTGTTTTCAGAATGGTTTACGGTTTTCCCCACAGAAGTTGTACTTTATGAATGGGCCTCTTTTATTTGATGTCAAAATCCGAATCCGATGAGAGAGAAAGCCCAAGGAATCGAGCCCGCGTCACTAATTCAAAGCTAAATGCACTACGCACTAAGCCATAGTTTGCCACTGTATAGGGGAAAGTGAATATACCTCAAACGCGTAATGGTTTCTAGAGAATTCTATAGTCAACTTACCAGTACTACAGTCAACCTACCAGTACTATAGTCAACTTACCAGTACTATAGTCAACTACCAGTACTTTGACAGCGGGTGATAAAGTAGCTAAACTAAGCGAAGTGAATGTATGAAGCTGCGAACTCGATCACCCAATGATAGTCTATTTCAACTGTGAGTAAATTCAATGGCTGCATTTAGCATTGTTCATTGAGAGTGGGAAGTTTGCTCTAGGCTCAGTGTTTCCCAAAGGAGCATTTTCATCACTTGATGTAGGGGAGACAAAAACATTTTATATTGCCAAGAGGGTGATTAAACGAAATAAGTGTTATGCGCTTTTGGTTTTTGATGGAAATGTTCGACTAACTAATTTGTAGGGTATTCACAGAAGACAAAAAATTGCAGAAAAATCTTAATTCATGCAATGACGCGCAGGAAAGCAACTTATCAAAGGAGCCTGGTATTACCACTGACAGCTGATTTTGGCTGTAATATGAATTAATATGTTCTTCTGATTTGACTCGCTTTAAAATAAGCTCCGTAATTGGAATGTTATTTTAGTATGTTTGAGTATCTGTGTGAACATTTTGGATTTGTCCCCTTTTCAGTTCTGTTGCATTACTGCTACAGAGAACCTTAACAATTGATTATAATCAAAAGTCAAGAAACTCTAAAACAACCTACTAAATCGCAAACACAGGCCTATGGGCGTTGTGCAAAACTCAATAAAGGAGAGTTTTGTAAACAAAGTGAACAAAGCAATCAGGTGATAAATCTAATATTGTCGCAGCCTTTTGCTGCCATTAATAGACTGACAGCCATGATCCACTCATTAATAAGGAATCGCGGGCTCGAATTAAAAGACAACTCCATAATGGTGATAGAAAGGGCATTCGATTGGCCTATGGGCGTAGACCGACTGCCATGTGTACAGGGAGTCGTTGGTTTGAATTTAGAGATAATTCACTGATGGTGACAACAAAGGCATTCGACCTTCATTTGCTCCTGCAGAGTTTCCTGTTAACTAGAGAGTGAATTCCATGATTGCAAAGAGGGTGATACAATTTGGAGTATTACCGGAGAGAAAAAAGGGGTGACAGCGAGTTTACATGGGTCCGCAGAGAGGATCTCGTGGCGTTGAGCACAGATAGCAAGAGATAGAGGGATACCACAGTGTGTAGACCACTAGGCTCAAGTAATGGTCATGCCAAACTCCTCACATATATCCTAGCTGCAGAAAAAGCCTCAGGCTTAGCAGGTCGACTTAATGGGGCAGTCAAGTGCTTGCGTAGAACAAAATAAAACAGGAAGTATATACACTTACAGATGATTGATGTAAGAAGTGGTAGAGTTATTCCATCACTCATACTTCTCCGTAAATCCGATTCCAGCGTTTTTCCTTCACGAGATAACAATGTGTTCACCCAAGTCGTCAGCTCCTAGAAATCCAAATGAGAAAACATGGTCTATGATACCCAAGCTGCCTCAATATCGCAAACGTAAATTGTCGTCTCTGAAGCTATTCACCAGCCTCCATTACCGCACCAGCCTTCATTACCGCACCAGCCTTCATTACCGCACCCGCACTGAGTTTTTGTTCACACCAGACCAGATTTGACTGTCTGATCTCATCTCGGTATCAAAACAACTCAGAGGATCTTCTGCGCACTAACTCTCACGTTCCGATATTGATATATTGTGGCAAAAGCATATACTATTTTTGAATCTGATTACAGTGGGTTCAAGTAATCTTGAGCTCTGATCACAGGCAATTTTAGTGCTAAAGCTTCTTTTACCTGGATAGCATCTTTGAGTCAGGGGCTTGTTTCCGGGATACGGTTTATGGTGTGCCCCATGCATATAGAGAAAAAATTCACCCCATGAGTGTGAGTACAGAGAGCGTAGTGGCTACAGCATTTGGCTACGAATCAGAAGGTCACGAGTTCAAGTCCTAATCATTCTGGGAGCAAATGTGGAGGATGAGTTCCTCACACAATTTCTAGCTCCTACCACTTCAACTGGTCTCAGACTTAGAAGGTCTGTTAAATAAGATGGCAAACGCCTGAGTTGAACAATAACAAAAATCTGATTCTGCCTCAATCCGAATCTGGTTAGGTTATAATTTTATTTTACATGTATGACATTAAGGCAAAAGCCTTGTTTACAAAATGGTCCACGATGAAGGTTGGACAAGAAGTTTCTGACCCAGTAAGCACAGTGGTCTAGTGATTTCTATGCCTTACACTACCTGCTTTGTATCATCTGGCTATATCAGTGCTTGAGTTCTCAATCAATTGCAAAATTGGGATGCGATAATTTGCCTGGCGATCCAACACCAGTGACAACCAATTCAATTTCCGGAGCTTATATACGCTGCAGATTATCTGTATGATTGGTTTCTGGATGCATTCATCAGCACACCATTCAAACCTTCTCTCTCCGAGCTCCTACCGCTCCAACAAGCCTTAGGTTTAGGAGGCCCATTTATTAGGATTGTCAAGTGCCTGGATATAAGAAAATCAGCATAGCCTTTATAGTCTACTAGGAGAGGGGTCAGTAATGAACATGCAAACATATAAATGTTCTTCTAATCCATTGCTGTGCCCTGATCATGCACAAGCTCTGGGACTCTACAGAGCCAATATAAAGAGAAACGCCTCTAATTGAACACCAAATCGTGGCTTGGAAATTCTGCATTCGAGATAGGACTGCAAGCCCTGCTGAGACTGGCTCAAAACACCTTGTATTATTATGCAGATGAGTATATGTTCAAGCTTTGGGCTCAGCTTGTGCCATTTGTATCTTCCTACCCCATTGGAGAGATGCTGTGGCTGAGTGGTTAGAGCGCTTGTCACTGGCGATGAAGGTTCTGAGTTCAAGGCAGATTATGCGCAGGAGTTTTCAAAAAAACTCAGACCGTTCACCCGCTGGGAATTGGCGGTGAAGAAGAAGAGTGCCATCACACCTCAGTTACACTGTCGCTGGTACGAGTTGGCTTTCTAATGGTCACTTCCTTACACGAGCATTGGCCTTCCTGCATGTACTCTCACACAAAGTGTATCTCTTTATCACTCATCCTTCTCTTTGCAGCTCAGTATGCATACTGTCGGTGCCATTTTCCCTACTCTCACACATAGCACTTACGCTTATCTACGACTCACCTCAGTGGACCAGGTAGATGCTGATGAAACTGTCGTAAAGGTAAATGTGCTCCACGGCATCCTCACCTAACACTGTCCGATACAGATTATCCACTTATCCTGGCTTTAAGCCTAACATTTACTAAACGCTCGACACTTTACTATCAAGTGCTCTGAATAGGCCCTAGAGGGCTAGCAACAGACAAGTTCCGTTATCAGAGAGAGTAAACACAACATATGTTTATCCTAATTTCCTGAACTCTGTGTGCGCTACTAAATTGTTACAAACTCTCAGAACCTTAGCAGAAGTGGAAGATTAAATTGTGAAATGAAATAAGCTTGTGTTTTCTGTAGTATCAAGACTATGAGAGACCCTCAATGCCCGGTTAAGACATCGGTGAAACAAGCGTATATAATCCTAGAGATTAACTGTTGTAATGTCCTTCAAATTTGTACACAAACAACACATGGAGACGTCATACCTGGCGGCCTGAGTATACTCAGTACAATCCGTGACAGGTACTCAACGGGTGTGTGCTTTATCTGGAGAAACCACACAGAAACTCAACCCATACTTCAGGGTGGTAATACTGTACTCAGTCAAACATTCTCTTGATGGTAGTGCATGGAATTGAAAGCACGGGGTACATTGTTTCAAGTTCGGGGTACGTGATATTGAATGTATATGGCTTTTAGAGTGCGCTTACATGGTTTTGATTATACTGGCCCACTGGGCTATGGGGTATGAGGTACATAATTTCTCACTGCCTTACTTTTCTCATATCTAGCACTGACAGCCAAAACCCATTATTTTTTGGCAGTAAACACTGAACAACAACGTAGTTGACCCGATCAAGAAGCCTCTTTTATAATTCCGGGACCAGATGGCCCTATTTGATCGGGCAGATTTGAACTAAATTTGAATCGGACACCAAGCGGTTTGGCTTCAGGCACTGCATCCAACTTCATTTCTGTTTGTGATCCACACTTCATTGCTCATGCCGGGTTATGGAGTTTGTTCTCTAGCTAACAGGAATTGATACAGGGTCAGAGCTCAAGAGTGAATAAGGGTCGGATTCCTTATTTCCTGCCAGCACTATCAGGTTTGTTGAGATTCAAACCCACAACCCACTTAAGACATGCACTACATTCTACCCGTTATAAGCCACAACTGTCAATAAATAGAACGCAGGGTTCTAATCCTTATATGGCCGAGCAGCCATTTTTGAATGTTGCACGCATCACTCACCTCACATTGTGCTAAAGCCCAGCCTCTGTCCATATCTTTAAGCGTTGCTCTTTTCTTAACTTTGGGTGAGCAGCTCACCAGTAACAGACTAGGCTTTTTAGCCTTTCTAGTAACAACAGGGCTTAACAGTACAGTCTCTCTCGATTCAATGGTCTTTATTTTAGAAGTTGTCTGCTCCTCACAATAGGTAAGGACGCATAACTGCTTGGTAGATTCTGAACCGCAGTTGGTAAAGTTGCTGTTCGTTTGCATCATGGCATTATTTGAATGTAGATTCTCCATTGGAATGTTAATACTGTGCTGAGTTTGCCATAGTGATCGTTGTGTAATATTGATAGTACATATACCCAGCGTGGTCTGTCAATTGCCTCAATCTATAAAAAATAATG
>Ga0224511_10001703_pt1 | contig 13749 bp, 14 predicted proteins | sample SF_May12_sed_USG_2_FD_169988 | JGI IMG/M metagenome (GOLD analysis project Ga0224511, IMG submission 169988) | Sediment microbial communities from San Francisco Bay, California, United States - SF_May12_sed_USGS_8_1 | ecosystem: Environmental > Aquatic > Marine > Sediment | place: USA...
TAGGAATATACTAGTAAGAAATAGAATTACAATTATTAAGTGAAAAAAGAGAGGAAGCTTTGTGGGACCATGGATTCTTCTTCTTACAACGAATCCACTGTATGTGCCTTGGTAAAAATTATTTAGCAATTTTCCTATTATAAAAAATGGAGGAATTAGTGATAGAGATGTAATTTTTGATGATGTAAATAATTCAAATTTAGTCGACCAAATTGGTATTTCCAAATAATCTTTTCCTATACTATTGGGTATAATAAATGAACCAACCAGCATTATGCACAGTGGAATTACTAAAAATTGTGAACTTGCTGGTATAGCATCATGATTCCGATAATATTTGTATTCTGTAACAAAAACAACAGTCAATGAAAGATAAAATGTTGTATATATGATAAATAATGAGACAGGCAAATCATCAGCTATAAAATATTCTAATATGGTTAGTACCAAACCTAAGATAATCATACCCGATATGATTTGCTTTCTATCCATCAGAATCCACTCTATTTATAATCCAAAAATCCCATGCCTTCTTGCATCATGTCTATTATTTGGAATGATGCTTGGGTATTCATGCCTTCAATTTCAGAGGATAGTTCTGTATATCTCATTTTATCTCTGGTATTTGTTGTATTTCGAAAAACACCAAATCCGTAGTCGTGTTTGCTTATTGTAGTAGGGTCAATTACCAGTGCAATGGATTTATCCCAAAATGCTTGATATCTGGCTTGCGTATTAAAATCATCGGTACTTAGAAAATTACCATAACTTGGATGACTATGATACCAACCTATGATAAAGTTTCCTTTAGGTGTGTTTTCTACAACTTTAGCCACAGATCCGGTCTCTAAAATACTCACTGAAACTGCATCACCATGTCCTATTGGCCACGCATCTTCGACAATTATTTGTTCAATGGGAGTATTTTCATTTTTTATGTATCCTGTAAGTAATCCAATTACTTCAACCCATTTACCTTGGGGAATATTCTTATTAGCATATTTTTTTGAATGAAAAACAATTTTCAGATAAGCTTTGCTACTTAATACAATGGGTATATGTTTTTCTGTGGAAATATCTTCAATCTCATCTATTTCTATATTATCATCTTTGGAGTGAATTTCTGTATTTCCTTCAAATTCAATATCCTTACCAAGCGATTTTTCTATTTTCTCAACACGCTCAAGTAATTTTATGTAAATATCTGGAATATTTTGATTTTTTTCAGTCATTACCAACCCTCTTTTGCATATTTCTTATTTATTGCTTGGGCTTTATTTATAAATTCCTTTTTATTCCTCATAAATTGAACTGCTGCTTTTTTATTAAAAACATCTGTTGGATTGAAAAATGCACCTTCAACATGCATCATTGCAATAATTGATTGTATCACTGTTGCAATATTTTTTGCGGGGGACCATCCATTTGGTTTACCAACTAGTTCATTATCCACTAGAGCAAGACAAATATTTCTTTTTCCTGGATATTCTTTAGGATTGGGCCAATAATTAGGATGCCAAATAGGTGTGTGCAAACGTACATAAGGTGGTTTGTATGGGTAATTTGGACCATATTTAACCTCTAATTTATAGATCCCTTTGTGATATGGTGTACCTTTAGGACCTTTAAATGAAATTGCTAAATGATCTGCAGATTTGCTCCCTCCGAATCCTTTTACTTGGTCTATAACACCATCTTTATGAAGATTTCTTAGTATTTTATAATCATCAGCTACTCTTTTTTGACGAATCGACATTTAATTACTCCTGATGAATCACTATTCATCACAAACACACAAACACAACCATTATATTTAAAGTTACCTTCATTTGCTTAGACAATAATAAAATCCTGCAGAAATCGTTTTTCTGAAAAAAAATATCGGAACGAACTTAACTTTCAAGTAATACTAAGGTAATTATTATTAAGGAATTTATTTATAAATTTCTTATACATCATGATTTTTCAAAATTTAGCACTAACTGGTTGGAGTTATGAGAAAGGAGATAAGAAACTAGCAGTTGCAGACCTAGATATTCCAAAGAGGATATTAATACGAAATCCAGTTGATGCAATCTATGTATATGAAGATGAATCAATTTGGCAAGATCGTTTACAGCATCATGTAAGAAATGCTGTGAAAATGGCAGAAATCGATCACACTGATATACAGGGATTTATGGGTGTTCATAATGGATATAAAAAGCATATATCTGGTGCAAGTGATGTTACTATGGGGGCATTTCCGGATACAGAGGGGTTTATGTTTGATTTTTCGCTCGGATGTGCATCTGTAGTACTTTCTGCTCAATTGGCTGGACTTCATTTCTCTACTGCCGAGGTGAATAACGTAGCGGTGGGAAATGTGCAATTTATTACCCAATATACACATAATTATTCTGATGGAAATTCATTATTCGCGGATTCAATTGGTGCATTAGTCTACTCAAAACGATCAAAAGGTAATATGGTTCGTTTTACTGAAATAACCTCCAATGCTGAATTTAGAGATATGTTCGTATTTGATGATGAAGCAAAATATTCATTGGCTAATCTTCAAAAAGGTGTGGATTTAACAAAATTTATGATTAAATCTTTTGGTGGTCATATGAGAAAGGGTTGTGTGAGTATGAAAATCATGCCAAAGGATATAGATTTTATTGCAATTAGTTGTTCCACATATCAGGCAACTAAAACAGTTCTTGAGGCGATGCAATTCCCTCTTGAAAGAACTGGGTTGGAATGTTTAACCAAGGTTCCACATATGGGGATGAATGATATTCCATATCAAATTGAATTTGGTATTGAACAGGGATTAATTAAACCAGGATCTAAAATACTGGTGTCAGGTACTGGACTTGGATTTTCTATTGCTACTATGGCTATAGAATGGGGAACTTAAGAAAAGATAGTTTGTAACTCCTGTATAAATTGTGATTCACTCTCAATAGGTAATGAACATGTCATTCCTTTACAAAGGAAAACTGTGGGTTTAGATACATTTACCCTATTTTCCAGAATTTTCCATTGAGGACGTCCATCATTTTTATTATTCTCATTCCATCTATAAATCAGACGATTCGGTAGATAAATTGATTTATATACACTCATCCACTCTTGATCTCCAATCATAACTAATTCAACAGGATATCTCAAATAATTAGTTGTGGATAGAAAGACTTGATTCATTGATCCACTATAATTTTTCCCCATTAATATCAATGATATTTCCTCTCCTCTCTTTACATAATCCTCATTTTCAATATATTTACCTAGTTTAAATAAATTCTCAATCATCACACCTATTCCTGAAGCCATAGAATCATCTGTAAATTGTACAATGTCTGAATTTAATAGGTTGCTTTCAATTGGATTTAATTGATACAGTTTATTGTCTACATTATAAAATTTGGAATCAACCATTTTTACTAAATTGTCAGCAATCCTGATGTATTCCCATGAATCAGTAGATTCGAAAGCAGTTAATAAGCTAGATATTAAAAAGCTATAATCATCCAATACCCCCTCAATAATTTTTGTTTGTCTTTCAGAAGTATCGATAATAGTACGTAGAACATAATTATCTCGGATAACTCTGTTTGTTAATTGATTAAGACATGAAATTGCAATAGTTTCAGCTTCTTTGAATGAAAGTAAATCTGCTGAGATAAATAGTGCTTTAATCATTTGTGAATTCCATGCAGTGATTATTTTTTCGTCTGTGGAAGGTCTAATTCTACTTTCTCGGACATTAAATAATTTCAATCGAATAGAATTTAAAGTCTCAATGACTCTTTCTGAATTTATTTTTAATTGATTTGCGATATCATCTATGGTGTTACTTATGTGAAGTACATTCAGACCTTTAAGATCGGGATTATGTGGGTCTTGAAAATTACCTTCATCCGTTATTCCATATCTTTTCTCGGCAATGGCAAAGTCTTCTAGTAAAATTGATTTTATCTCCTCCTTTGTCCAAATATAGAATTTTCCTTCAACACCTTCTGAATCTGCATTGACTGCACTAAAAAACATTTTATTCGGCGATCTCATCTCACGTGCTATCCATGTAATTGTATCCATAACTAGGAATTTAACGAAATCATCTTTTGTCAAAGCATATAATTCTGCCCCTATTGTAATCAAACCTGCATTATCATATAACATTTTTTCAAAATGTGGGATAATCCATGCGGAATCTACACTATATCTGGCAAATCCACCTCCTATTTGATCATATATACCACCTTTTCCCATTTTATGGAGTGAAAATAATATGAAATCCATTAATTTAGGAAAATTTTTATAGGCTGCTTCTTGTAGAATAAATCTTAAAGTTGATATTCTTGGGAATTTGGGTGCCTTTCCAATACCTCCATTGGTTGCATCAAAATTACTTTGTAAATGGATCAATTCTCGATAATATAACTCTTCTGATATAGAAGTAATAGGTACAAAATCATTATACATGGAGGTAATAATTTTATCCATATTCTCTGTTTGTTTTAATAATGGTTCTTTTTTATTTTTCCAATAATCAATAAGCTGTACATTTACTTGCATAAATGAAGGCATTCCATGTCTTGGTTTGTCTGGAAAATAGGTACCAATATAGAAAGGTTTTCCATTTGGAAATAGATAACAACTCAATGGCCACCCACCACCACGTTGATGCATTATTTGAAATGCTTCTTGATAGATTCTATCTATTCCCGGATATTCTTCCCTATCCATTTTAACATTGATAAAATGTTGGTTCATGAAATCGGCAGTATCAACATTCATAAATGACTCTCTAGCCATAACATGACACCAATGGCAAGTGGAATATCCTATTGATAGGAAAATTGGTTTATTCTGTTCTTCTGCTTCCTTGAATGCTTCTTCTCCATATGGCCACCAATTCACAGGATTTGTTTTATGTTGTTGCAGATAAGGTGATGATTCATTAATTAGTTTGTTTGTCATAATTCTTTATACCTATCTTGGAATAAAAGGTATTTTATAATTTTGTTTATAATAATTTTTGAATTTCAGGTATTTTAATTCTAGTATGTCCATAGAGTAAAGCCAATGATTCTCTAATTGGTTGCATATTTCTTTTAACTTCTTCGACTGATGAAGGAAAAATTCGAGATAATTCAGATCCAAAGCTAAAAGTAAGAGATAAATCCAGTAGTTTTTTTAAGATGGATAATACTTCGAAGTATTTGATATTGTTTATTTCTATTGGGGAAATACTTTTGTAAGTATTGAAAATTTGATCTCTTATGTATTTATTGAAATATGTTTCATGGATTAATAATGTCCAAGCAAGATCAAATCTAAAATCCGTCATCCTAGATCCCTGCCAATCAATAACTGTCAATTCTTCATTATCACTAACTATTATATTTCCAAAGTGAAAGTCTAGATGTGAGATGCATAGTCTATGATCCTTAATAGTGTCTAGATTTTTCCATAACCATTCTAGAATAGGATAGAATTCAAGTTTATCATGTTGTTCTATCAATGCTCGATAAGTATTTAATTCATTAACTAGGAAATAATATGGATTTTTGTAAATAACATTATTTGGGTCTTTTACCAATGTTGACCAATCAGTAATGTGTAAATCTACAAGTATTTTGGTAAATTTTAAAATCAATCTTGATCTGTCTTGTTCATTAGCCTCTATAAATATCTTTGAAAATGGTTGTCCATGTATATATTCCATTGTTATGAATGGGTAACCTAAGTATTTACTATCTAATTCATAAATATAAATCTCAGGGATTGGTACTACTGAATAATTTAAATTTCCAAGTACATCATATTCATATTTTGCTCTTTCACCTCCATCAGACGTGGGATAAAGGCGTATTACTTGATCTATTTGAAATTCTGAGTTATTGAGGCTATAAATTAAGGTATACTTGAATAAAATTGATTCCCAACCACCAAGTAATTTTTGAATATTTTTCACTTGAATTAGGTCATATTCTGGAAATTTTAATGTATAATATGACTCTAATTTTGTTTGTATTTCATTCGGAATCAAAACTTGACTACTTCCTCTTATATATAAGTAAACATTAATTGATAAAAATATCCTTTGTAGAGCAAACATTCAAATTGAAATTCTAATTCTGTTGATAATATTATGGTATATGATTGGTTCAAATAATTTATCCAATAAAGATAGTATAATAAATGAGAAATAAATACTTATATTAAGGAAACCCCTGTTGAAATGGTTAATATGGTAAATACCTATTCAAATTCGTGGTATGAGTTATTTTTAGTGGAGGATAAAGAGAAACTAAAAAAAGAAATTGAATTTATAACTCGTCAAATCCCCATCTCTAAATTCAAGACAATATTAGATGTCGCATGTGCTTCCGGAAGACACTCAAAATCCCTGGATGCTTTAGGTTATGATGTTACGGGAATTGATATAAATGCCGATATTATAAAAGATGCCAAAAGAATTGCTCCAAATGTCAAGTTTTTGGAATTGGACATGAAACATATTGAGGATTTAAATCAACAATTTGATGCGGTAATTATAATGTGGCAATCTTTTGGCTATTTTGATGAGAAAACTAATAATGATATTATTCGTCAAATTTATAGCGTTTTACACAAAGGTGGTAGGTTGATTATAGATATTTATAATAAATCATTTTTTGTAAAGCATCAAGGAGTCAATAATTTTGAAAGACAGGGTCAAAAAATTACTGAAACCAAATTTATTAAAGAAAATAGATTATATGTAAATATTGAATATGGAATTGGATTTGAAAGTGATGAATTTCAGTGGAATCTATACACGAAGGATGAAATCATTGAAATAGCCATAAATTATGGATTCACATTAATTGGACGCGGAAAAAATTTTAACCTTGATATAGAACCTGATGACTCAACACCTAGGATGCAACTAGTATTTGAAAAGTAAAGTTTTATTCAATTATTTTATAACTCTCTTTGATTGAATCCCAATCTTGATGTGCTATTTCTACCATAAATTTACCAAATTCCTCTGAATGTGATTTTTTATTTGATTCAAAATCTATGTATGATGCATTTTTAATTAGTTTTTTCAATTTGAGAGTTCTTTCTGCTGCATGCATCTTATCCAGTGATGCTCCAACTAATAAAATATTGGCATTAATTAAATGTAAGTCTCTCCATACGTTAAATTTAAGACATTTTCTTGCACTTTGTCTGATTTTCCAATTTTCAGCTCCTTCAAGTACATCTATATACTTTTGAGCCTGCTCTGGTTCTTTTTTGCGATCGATTTTAAATCTCAACACATGCCATTTTACATAAGCCTTAGTTACTTTATAGATAAATAAGGGCATTTTTAGTAAAATCGGTGTAATAATTTTTGGAGCATCAAAAGATGGATTTGGACCTATTAGAACAAATAAATTTGCAGAAATATTCTGATCAACTAGGTATTTGAAGATAGTTGTACCTCCCATTGAAGAACCTAATACAATGGCATCCTTAAATTCCACACCTAAGTCATCTCTTACTTCACAGAGATCCAATACCATTCTGTTTACGCTCATATCTACTTTATTGGAGGCAAGAATACTGGTATTCTTTTCACGACTTTCAAAATACGCAATAGTTGTAAATTCAGATATTGTATTTACTACATCCAACCAACCTGATATAAGTGAAAACCAACCAGGTATAATAATAATCGGTCTGATATTTTCTATTTTATTGGGTGGTTGTGTTAGGATTGAAAACAATTTTGTTCCATCGCTAACTGTATGATATTTGGTTGAAATTACGCAATTTGGATGAAAATAATCTCTCCATTGATCTATATTCCTGAATTTTTCACTTTTTTGTTGAAATTCAAGATTTTTTTTATTTGGATTCACAATACAATCAATTTAATTTACATATGTATTTGAATATTTATTTAAATGATAGCCCAATTGTAAGTATATCACCAATTTACTTCCATAATAACGTCATTTGAAAGACAGGAAGGGCAAACTCCAATCTCACGTAATGTTCCCTCAAAATGGTCTGGATGGAATCCTAATCCACAACAAGGTGCAATAAGGACAGAAGAACCCTTGCTGAATGGAATTAAACATACCTGACAACTATCATAGTTTACTAGGCATTCTAAACATTCTTTTTGATCAATTGATTGTAATTGAGAGCAATTGGGACAGAATACAAATCCAGTATCAATATCTCTTTCTGCTAATTTTTGATATAATTGACCATTGAAAACGAATAATGTGATACTTAATATAATAATACCTACAAAATATATTTTAATTAAGTTTGATAACTCACTTCCAAGATTGCTTCCGTAATATATGATTAGCAGGGAGATAGTAAATCCCATAAGAATTGAAAAATATAAAAATTTATTACTCATATATTCTGGTTTGGTGAATTTCAACTATTTATGATTATTGTCGCTAAAATATTTAAATCAATTCAAACCATTTAGTAAATTTGAATTAAAAATTATGCCTCGGGGTTGCATATAAGAGTTCTGCATTATTTGCCTTTACTAGGACATCATCTTCAATTCTTATTCCAAATTTTCCTGGTATATATATACCGGGTTCAATTGTATGACAATTTCCTGATTTAAGCGGCTGTGTATTTGTTCCGACAATATATGGGTGTTCATGTACCTCAAGTCCAATACCATGTCCAAGTCTATGTGTGAAGTATTGTCCATATCCTTTTTCAGTGATATGAGATCTTGCAAGTTCATCTAATTGAGCGGGGATCATTCCTTCTTTATCTGCATCGAATGCTTTTCTGTTTGCCTCAAAAACTATCTCATAGATCATTTCAAAATCCTTTGGTTTTCCAAAAGGAACAGTTATTGTAATATCTCCTTGATATCCCATGTATGATGTTCCTACATCAAGTAATACTACTTCATCATTTTTTAATTTTCTTGAAGTCGGATATCCGTGTGGAATGGCTGAATTTTCTCCAAATTGGATCAAAGCAAAAGCCAACGGATTGCCTGATCTACTGGATAATTCCTTTGTTAAAATTTCTTTAAATGCAATTTCTGTAATACCTGCTTTTAATTGTGGAACTGAGGCTAAAATCCCTTCTGATGAATATTCAGCTGCTTTTCTCAATTGTTGTATTTCCCAATCTGTTTTAACCATTCTCTGTTCTTCTAAAATTTGATGAGCAGAAATAAGATCAACTTTAGAGAATTTTTTAATAAACTCAACCTCTTTTATCCATAATTTCGGATCTACTCCAATATTTTGTCCAATCTGTCTTTCAGAGAGTTCATTTGCAATGATTTGGTATGGAGAATCAGTTTCACCCCAGCATACAATATCTGTAATACCTGTACTTATTTCAATATTAGACTGTTCAAATGTAGGTGAAATGATAAATGGTTCTCCTTTTGGTGGTATTATACCTGCGATAATTCGTTCAGAAGGTTCTGCTTTTTTTCCGAAATAGTAGTTAAAGTAAACACCAAGTGGAATAAGTATTGCATCTAAATTATTTTCTTGAATTTGTTTTTGTAAGTTAGTACGCCTAGTTATTAATTCTGAGTTTGGAATTTTATCCGAATCCATATGATTGGGTAATTTGGATAATTTAAAATCAAATGATGGGTAAGTGAACTAATAACCATTTTTGCGTATAGGCGTAGCTAAATGCAATATCCGTCTTTCTATTAATTAATACTCATAAATACTACCTGATTTGATAAATTACTATTGATTTATTAACCTGGAATTATTCTTTCTTTTTTGTGAGTTGATAATCTAGTTTATCATAATTAAATTTGATTACTTCAGTTTTACATAAGAATAATACACAATTTATTAATTATATTTTATGAAAAAGTTTGTAAATTATTTAAATAGAATTATATAAAATCACGACGAATCAGAAAATATACTCAAGTTTGAATTCATTTATATCATAAATTTAACATAATTTAAATTATCAAATGTTGAATATGCACAAAGTTTATAAGTATGTAATGGGATATTAATATTTAATGCCTGTTAATAATACGAATAGTGGGAAAAAGGATATTGTAGAAACTTTTAATGTTGAAAATACATATTCTTCTCGAAATCCAAATTTATCAAATATGAGCTTTGAAGCTGGAATTGAAGGAAAAATTTACGATTTAATAAAAGATAAGAAAAATCTAAAATTATCTGATATATTGGATAAGTATGGCGATCAACCAGTTACACATAATCAAATCAAGAAATTACTCTTGGAAAATAAATTAATAATGTATGAATTAAATCCCACTACAGATAATGACTCTGATTATCATAAACAGGAGATAAAATTTGCAGACCATACACTCTCTCAATGGGTTAATTTATCCAGTCAACCATGTATTATGTGTGAACATTTTGTTGAGTGTGAAATTGGCAATCCAATTTCTCCTACTTCTTGTTCTGAATTGAATCAGTGGATTGATGATGAAATAGAATTTGATTCAAATTAGATTAATTCAATTATTCAGACTAATTTTATTGTTTATGTAATGACATTAATGCGATTTGCCATTTGGCTTGAATAATGTTGATAATATCAAAAAATTTCTTGTGATCGGTTGTTTGCATGAGTTGGGGTTGTTTACCGTCTCCTATAAGCTGGACTGTTACTTCAACAGGATTTTCTCTTACATGAATTCTAATTAGTGCAGTAATACTATCAATTGCTTCGTAATTACCTGTAATTTCTGCAATTTTCTCGAATATTTGTAAATAATCGATATAATTATTCTCCATTATTCTTTGCAATATCATGCCATCAATATAAAGACCATCAGACTCTGAGTCATTAAAATGTGTCTTTAATGTATTTTCAACTCTCTCAGAACCGATTAGATCTATTTGGATGGTTACTACTTCACCTAATGCACTTAATAGTGTAACATCATTTGCAAGTTGCTTGTATCTCTTTGGTCCTTTCATTTTAATAACCGTATTTGTAATATTATAATTTTGAATCTTTTACATAAGAATTCGAAAATTAATCTACTACATAAGTTACTATCAACTACTTAAATAAACTTTCATAAAGAAGTTCATCTATTCACAAAAAAAATTATGAAGATTAATGACTGCCACGAATCCTTTAATCATCATTGACTTTCAATTCAAAAGGCACCATGACTTGGCAGTCTAATATAATTTAATTTAAATTATTATAAAAGTATGGTATTGTCTTTTCTTCTAAAGTTTATTTTTTTGTTATTCTTTCTAATACTTTTATGTATGGTGCGATTTCATATTTTTGTTCAGTTGTCAAATCTGAAAACAATCCTTTTAGATGATCTAATGTTAATTCAGCAAATCCTAATCGAAATTGATCTAAAGAGATAGTTGGTGAAGTTGCCAATTCTATAATCGCTTTCCAAGATCTTGGTATGAATTTATTTGATGTTGGGGGGTTATTGAATTCTGTTTGTAGCATATTATTAAATAATGGAATAAGTACGGACCAATTATTATTTAATTTTACTCTCTCATATTTCTCGAAATCTTGGATTCGATTGATGGCAAAAGCAAGTATATTCGTTAATTCTTCATTATTTATTTTTTCAACCTCTTCCTCCATTTCAATCAAATTATGAATTAGTTGATCATTAAATGAAAATAATGATAATTTTTGTTGATTTTTTCTCCATAATTCACTAATAAATTCTATAACTAAAGCATTCCCATAGATCGTTATTTTATGATCTAGGTCATATAAGTGGTTGATTGCATTAAAATAATGATCAAAAAATATTTTTAGGTTTATTTCAGTTGATAACTCCTCACTTTTTTTATACTCACGTTTTAACCTTGGAATTTGTTTTACTAATTCTGGTCGTGTCTTTAAATTCTCCCATACTTTATTAGGGTTTTCTAAAATCATGTTTTTTAAGGAATTATAATCTTCCTCTGAATCTATCATATTTAATGTATCAAAATAATACCTATAAATGATTAAGTTTGTTATCAACTATTTTGAAATAAATTAATTTATTCTGAAATCGGTTTTACCTTTGAGAGACTAGTTATTCCATAAATATTTGACCAAAGGGTCTTATATCCAATGAGATATAGTATCAATCCAGATGATAAGAAGGTAAATATGTAGAGATTCCAAGATAAAAGTAGGTAGATTGTAATTAAGTAATATTTTGGGGTAAAAGTAGATTGGCCAAAACCTGGATTTAACAATATTAAGACTACTCCAATAATTGTTGAGTAGAAAATAATTTGAATGAATATCCTCTTTATTGCATTATTATATGTAGGAATAATATTTTCCTTTCTATCAGTAAAACCAAAATACCAACCCATAGAAAGAAAAGACACCCAAGAAAATATAAACGATTGTAATGATAATTGGTAATCAAAAAATTCGATTGAATTTATTTTAGTATTTGGATTTTCAATAGTAAATCCGTAAAATCCAAGAAGTAAGAATAGAAGTGACCAATATACATAGGTAAAAAATGATTTTAATAGTTTGACATTTCTTGATACAGGTTTTTGTAATTCAATTTCTTGCTTTAATTCCTCTTCTGGAATAAATGCAAATGCAGAATCATCAAATATTGGCATATCTGGCATATTTGGATCAAAATCTTCTTCTTCTAATTGAGGTAATTCAAATTCTTCTTCTTCTAATACTGATGTCAAGTCTATTTTTTCTTCAGACTTGTTTGAATCTTCCTCAATTAATCCATCAAGAAGATCGCCGAGTTCTGATTTCTGATTTGATTTGGTTATAGGCATTTTACAGGAAGGACACTCAAAATCACTATCCTGAATCTCTTCATCACATGCCCAACAATTATTTGTCACTATTGAAAAATTGAATATCTATGATAAAAGGATTCTTGAAAATAAATGAATGGATAGTAAATAATTTTGAAAAGATGGTGTCAATATCAATTGAAATATTACCCGATTTCTAAATGAATAAACTCAATTTATCCGACTCAACAGATAAATTTAATTAGTCATGAAACATAATTTCATATTAGATATGTCAATAGGTGAAAGACTAGAAAATACTTTGATGGAATTTGAGGCAAAAACAGATGGAATACTTGGCAGTTGTGTTATGATTTCTAGTCAAGCATTAATGATGGCCGAAGCATCTCAAAATTTTGATAGAGGTGTAATTCAAGGAATGAGCGTAAAATTAATGCGGTTAGCAAAAGAAACGTTAGAATCTTTATGGCAAAATCCTGGTCTTCAATCTATCACAATAGAAGAAAATGATCATGTGGTCTATGTACGTCCTGTAAATAGTGAATATCACATAGTCGTCGTTACAGATAAATCCGAAGTTCAAGGATTACGTGAAATGAATCTAAAACAATTAATAGCAAAAGTTGCAACTATATTGAGCTAGTTTTGTGTAAAATTATTCAATGCGGTTAAAATTATTTGATTATATTTCAATTAATTTAATGTATAAAGGTAAGAGTTATGTGTTTGATGAAATGTGATTAAGTTAGATGACGTATATTGAATCAGCACTTGGAGACTTTATTAAAAATATCTTAACTCGTGGTATTCGAACATTAAAATCACCTAGATATGCTCCATATTCAATTTTTCTACTTATTATTGTAATTATAAGTACTGTATCAATTTTTCTACAGCCGTATTTTAATATAATTACAGATGATACAATTGATTTAATGTTATTTTTGGAGATATCTGTAGCAACATCTTTTGTTCTCGTGGGATTGAT
>Ga0224511_10001704_pt1 | contig 13747 bp, 8 predicted proteins | sample SF_May12_sed_USG_2_FD_169988 | JGI IMG/M metagenome (GOLD analysis project Ga0224511, IMG submission 169988) | Sediment microbial communities from San Francisco Bay, California, United States - SF_May12_sed_USGS_8_1 | ecosystem: Environmental > Aquatic > Marine > Sediment | place: USA...
TACTTGAAAACTTTCTCTATTATTGCTTTTTATCTGACAAATGAATCGAATCGAAAAAATCGAATCGCAAAGGTAAAAAATCGAATCGCATCGAATCGAAAAGTTAAAAAATCGTTGCAGCCCTAATGATGTTTGCATAGTGTTCTTCCTTATATTGTATTACTTAAGATTTTGTTTACATGATTAAGTTTTTACATTTGGTTGCAACTCGATATAGAACTTAATTAAAAAAGAATTAAAACATAGACTGTAAAGGTATGATTTTATTGAACTTGCTTTTTTACCTTGGTGCTTATTGGCAATATTGAAACATGAGATGTTGATGTGTAAAGCCTGTCAGTGTTTCCATTGGTCTGTAGCGTGTCATTCTGTGTGTGTTTGCAGACCGATGATCCAGGAGATGGCGTCACGTATCTGGGTCAACTATGCCGAGAACGAACGCAAGGGCACCTACACTATGACTGAGAGGATTCCTCCACAGATCAAGGTACAGGCGAGAACACTGTCATTGAAAATTGCCTACATAGTCTTGTCATGTCTGATTTATTTTTTTCTAAAAAAATATGAAGGAAAACATAAATTTTCTCAAACGTTTAATTTCAACAGTTGGCAAAATGTCCAGTAAATTTTAATATCCATTATAATTATGATGGATATATTAACCTGTTGTGACTCAAACTATACATATTATTTATACAGGGTCCTCTTTCCAAAGCCATTCTGTCATAAATTAATAAACATGCTTAAGTTTGTTAAAGAATCACTACAATTCTTTCATTTAAGAGGCTAGAGTGGATGACTCTGGTAATGTAATTGTAAGAGGAGTTAAATGTTCAATTACTGTTGCTGTTAATAAAAAATTGTTTTTTCTTTTAACGAAAACTTACATCTTAAAAGTGCCTTGTTCTTTATATGCTTTTGTTTTGTTCAAAACAGTTTTTAATATTCCTATGAAAAGATATAAGAAACAGTGTAAGTGTACATGGTAAGTGTATTCAAATAGTTCAGTGATAATCATTTTGAATATGAAATGAAGAGAATTAAATAAATAAGATTGAACCCTATTATGCTAAATGTTGTTCTGTTACAGACTATACATATTGTTGGCAGCAAGGTGTTGATAAATATTTTATTCCAACAGTCCAGTGATAACAAATTTAAGATAAAGCCAAGTTTATACAGGAAGTGATGTAATGTATGATGTTGTGTTACAGACAATACAGATGGTGGGGAGTAAGATGTTGAGTCTGGCTCGCGGGAAGTCCAAGCGGGAACTGCCCCTCAAGACGTCACCCTCCACTGCCATACACCCACATGTGAGCCACCTCATCCTTTATGATGCATTGTATTGTTCTCCTGTAATATTGTCTTGGCTTTCTGTCTTGTATAACCTCACTAAAAGGGGTGCAGATTTTGGCTCGCTTAAGTTGCCAAGCTGCTTAAATAACATGTAAACAACCAGCGAACTGCGCACCTTGTTGATGTAGACCTAAAACTTGTGTAGAAAAAGGTACCTAGCGTGAAAAATCACTTCATAGCCAAATGAATGACACAAGACTCTTACATATGAACATTTTTCTGTCTCCAGGAGTACATGTTTGTTTTAGAAATATGGATGATTCTGTGTCCATTAGACAATTGTTATATTGATAGAGAGCGTATTGTGTGTGCAGGAGTACATGATGTCGTCGCTGGACCACATGCTGCTGGTGAAGGACCTGGTGGAGATCCAGCACGGCCAGCGCGACCAGACTGCCGAGTACATGGCCAGGTATGGGAGCAGTTTGGGAATAGTTTCCTACCTGAATTGATAGATCCATAACCCTGACCATAATATGAAAAACAATAGATTTAACCACAAACATTGACATGTGCCCTATTGATAGCAACTAGCTTGTGGTTAAATTCTTACTGTAATCTATTGCTCAGATCAACAGATTTTAGGGATTATGGCCAGCAGTGGATCTATGCATAGGCTGTTTGCTCATTGCTTTAAATCCCCATTTTCTCCAACTTTTAGACTTAATTTTCCAAAAATAATGGCCAATATATCGGTTAGCATTGTCAACACTGTTAGCAATGCTTCATACATTATCAATGGTACTATTTCATATGGATATTAGGAAAAATAATTACTCTTAGCAATGTTTCTTTGATCCATTGAATTTTGTCATTTCTTTCAATAACAATGATAGTCACACTAGTATTCCAACTAGAAATGCCACAGTGTGTAAACTACAACACCAGTACATTCCGTCACAGGTACCTGCAGGAGACGTGGGAGACCATGGAGCGGGAGCTGCTACGGGAGAGGGGTCTGTGGGGGCCCAGTGTCGGCTCCAGGCTCGACAAGTGGATGCTCGACATGACTGAAGGTGGGCCTACTTGTTGTACTTTGTTGAAGGTCTTAAAATATGTATTTTTAGTCCCCTACCGGTGTTCACACCGGAGGGGACTATAGGTTTACCCTCCGTCCGTCCGTCAGTCTGTCTGTCCGCTAAAATCTGGATCCTTTGATAACTTTAAAACTATAAAAGTTAGGCGCATGAAAATTGGTACGTGCATATATAGCAATGTGTACAATATGCATGCACAACATTTGGGTCACTACCTTGAAGGTCAAGGTCACAGCATGACCTTGAAGCAAAATTGTGTCCGGCCCATAACTTTGTTATTTGAAGTCGGATTTTAAAACTAATTCACCGAAATGATCGCCATATTGAGACGAAGTGTCGCGCGCAACATTTGGTTCGCTACCTTAAAGGTCAAGGTCACAGGATGACCTTGAAGCAAAATCGTATCCGGCCCATAACTTCGTTATTTGAAGTTGGATTTTAAAACTATTTCACAGAAATGATCACCATATTGAGACGACGTGTCGCGTGCAAGATTTGGGTCGCTACCTTGAAGGTCAAGGTCACAGCATTACCTTGCAGCTAAATCGTGTCCGCCTAATAGCGTTGTTATTTGAAATCGGATTTTACAACTATTTGACAGAAAGGATTATAAATGGCAAAAACAGAAGCTTATGATAATTAAAGAACTTTTTGAGGGACCGGTAGGGGACTACTGTATTGCCTGCAATACTATTAAATGCTTGTTAGATAATAGTAGTATCTTAAATGTAAAAATAATGTAAAAAGGAAACTGGATTGACCCATGGTGTCCATTCTAATATTTTTCTGTAGATGCACTGTTGTGCTCTGCATTTCTCAAAGAATATTAAGTTTCCTACATCAAAAGTCATGTTGAAGATAATAATTCAAATGTCAAACCTTTTGACAACACAGCATGCAGGCTGGTTAGGGTGGTATTGCAGACAGTTTGAGTTTTGCTTGTTAATATGCCAGTTTCTGTCTGTTGTTGTTTGCAGGTCCGTTCCGGATGAGGAAGAAGATGGTGAAGAACGACGAGTTCTACATCCACTACCCCTTCAGACCCGACATGGCCAACAGTGTGAGTAGGACTACATGTAGACACTGGCTGCAAGATTCCTTACAATTGCCTCCTTTCAACATGCAATATCCTACTGAAGTCCTAAAACCATAAGATTTGCTACTGAAAGCCTGCATGTGTTTAGTTTTGCATTGAAATAAGTTAGTGGATGTAATTTTTTTTTTATTTTATCAAAATATGAAAAAGCTTTTTTCAGTTCTTGTATCACCCAAACTGCGTTCAATTTTTTCTCAATAATCTAATCCAGCATTCTGCAATAGTCTGCTAGGGCTATATGACCACAAGTCGGATTCTGAAACTATGAAGTTTGTAAAATTCATGTATAATATATTGCATCCTCCCTGTATTTCAGCCGTTGAAGTACAAGATCCCGATGAGCGGTGACAGCAAGGCATACTACCTGCAGTACCGGCCCCAGTCCCTGTTCGGGGAGGCGGCTCCCATCATCAAGCTGGGCACAGAGGAGCTGCCGGCCATCGACGCTGACCTGGAGGACAGGTCACCCGAAGGTAGGGGAGCTTGGCAGTTATAGGTGTATCCCAAAGGAGAGATATTGGGTTTAAAACTAACCTACGCTTTCTTGTTAAGCTTTAAGCATAAATAGATAGCTTTGGCTTATCTACTCACTCAAACCTTGTTAACATTTTTAGAGAGATTTATATAATTTGGAACAAAATGCTGGCAATCAACCTTTAAATATAAAAATATGAATACATTGTCATTATAATGTTCCATGATTTACATTTATTTTGTTGAAAAATAAAAGAAGTTTTTGTCGTGCAAGATACCCCTCCCTAAATCCTACACACTATTCTCCTTATGACTCATACAGACATTATGAAGATCCCGAAGCTGCTGCACAAGAAGACGTCCAACCCGTCGGAGAGTAACGATGACGACGATGATGTGGAGGTGGAGCGAGGGGAGACGATAGGGGAGAGTGAGGGGACGGACCCCGGGCAGACGGAGGCGTCACAGGAGGCCGGGCAGAAGAAGGCGGACAACCAGGCCATACTGCAGCTCCTGGGGGAGGGAGAGAAGGTAGGATCGATGGACAGCTTCAATAAAACTGAGGCTGCTATGTTCCCCATGCAAGCTATGCTTCTAGAGGACTTCTTTTTTTTCTAAGATTACTTGAAAGACATTTTTTACAGAAATAGACCTTTCAGGGTTCAGTAAGTCTTAGATTGTTTACAGTTGACTAATGTCAGAACGTCTTTCAGACCATTTGAAATGATGTTAGGTCCAACAAAAAGCAGGAATTTACGAAATAGCATTGTACAATGTCATTTCAGTCAATCAGATAACTGAATTATTTGTGAATCCATGGCTTCAAGCCCATTTTATGTAACTTAAAATGTGCTTTCCTGCATTTGTCACAGCATTGGACGTCATTTTAAGTGTTCTGTTAATATGTCAGTTGTAAAGGTCTGTAGTATTAAGGTCATTGCCCAAAACACAATAAAACTGCCCAATTCAGAAGTAAGGAAGAAAGCTTTGGCTGAACAAAGCTTGTAATGTTTTATCACTTGTAGGGTTATTTAAAGCAGAGTTTGATGTTTGAAGTAAATGCCATAGTCATATTTACCTTTAAAAAAACCCAGAGAGACACAGACTGTTATAGATGTTCCACTAACCAGTCATGTTGTTTGCCCTTCATTTCAGATCTCGCACATGTTCCGGTGTGCCCGTATCCAGGGTTTGGAGAATGCGGAGGGCCTGCTGTTGTTTGGTCGTGAACACTTCCACATCATAGATGGCCTCACCCTCCTGGCGACCAAGGAAATCAAGGACATTGACACCCTCCCACCTGAGTAGGTCTTACGTGATGTGTTTACCAATTCTAGATTACCAAATCCAAGTTTTCTAGCTAACACAGAATAGGAAGTACATTCAGACATTTTTAGTCTTTTAAAGTAATACATTTTCTAAAGACAAAAAGCATCAGGGATGAAGATTCTTTTGGTAAAAATGTATGTATGTTTTGTCAAGGAAACATGTCTTAATCTGTTGAGGTTCATTACATATCTAGAAATGACTGTCATGTCTCCACTTTGGGCCAGTATAATAGGATGAAAAGGGTTGCCCATGGACCAAGTCTGTTTATTAAAATGTGTTTTGTGAAGGCAAATGTTAAATGTTGCTTGATGTTTGCAGGTTGCATGATCCAATCATTCCAAAGTCTTCAGGACGGGCTAACCAGAAGAAACAGTAAGAGCTTGCTTAGTTCAGAATTGAATTAATTAAAGCCTTGCTTTTTTGCTGAACATTTAAAATTTCTGATATCTTGTGTATCCTTGTCAATTGAAACCTGTAAAGAAAACCGCTAAAAATGAAAAATGTAGAATATACTTTAAAGAAGTTAAAAAAAAGTGATTTCTCATAAACTACTCTTGCTATTACATTCAAACTTCATACACATGTCTAGTAATAATATCAGAGGACACCAACCAAATTAATAACTGTTCTGTCATGTTTCAGGTACAACAAGTTTGCCTATGAGGACATTCGTGAAGTCCACAAGCGGCGGTACCTTCTCCAGCCAATCGCTATCGAGGTGTTCTCTGCTGACGGCAGGAACTACCTGCTGGCCTTCCCCAAGAAGACTCGCAACAAGGTCTACCAGAAGTAAGGGTTCAAGTTTGTAACATCATTAATTAAGTAGCATTTAGATGTAGACGCCTAATTGAGTTAAATCCAGAAAGGTTTATGTTACTATAAAAACACATAACTATTAATTGCAGTGTATTTTTTTGACTTTGTTCATCAAGTGATACAAACTGATTTGTTTGTGTCATTCAACTTAATTCAAACATACTGAGGCTGTCTAATTGTAACAAAATTACAGATATGTTGCCCTTTTTTTTTGCTGTACTTCTTATTGAGAATTATGACACATGTGTCTAACCGGTATGGTATTGTTTCAGGTTTTTCAGTGTGGGTACAGCCATTACAGACAACGCCCAGCAGTCTGTGTCAGGCCAGAGACAAAATGCCAAGATCGAGGCTGGGTTGGTGCTTCATTCCTACATTTGTAATAATACTTGCACATGGGTTTACGTGGTGTTGATGTGTAAAAAGTAGGCTTATCATTATATTTATTGACTGACACATAAAAACACATCAACCAAAACATTTTATAGACAAAATCAGTGTAAAGTATTTTTTTTTTATCTGGCTGCTTAAGTCTGAAGGTAAAATTAGGCCGTAGTTTTAATTTTCTATTCTGTTTCAGTACTGGGCTCATCAGCAGTTTGATAGGAGAGAAGTCTGTCACACAGAGGTGGGAGGTGAGTTGGACTACTGATGTTGTCAAATATGTTACACACACATGTGTATTTCAATACTAATTTTAGGCTTAATACAGGCCTTCTAGCATTCCTACTTTTTCCTACTTTTTCCTACTTTTTTTGATAACTTCCTACTTTATCCTACTTTTCTGTCAAAAAAACTCCTATTTTTTTTCCTGATTTTTGGTGAGTGGCTGCTGGAAGGCCTGTTTATAGGTGCAGTCAGATTTTGAGGTTGTGTAGGTTAACCGGCCAACACCTTATGACTCAATCACTATTAAAAACCAACCAAAAGTCAAACTAACAAACAAACAAAAACAATGAATATTTATTTCTGCCTGCAATAAGGTGATTTCACAGTAATCATTTCTTTCTTCAGAGAGGGGAGATCAACAACTTCCAGTATCTGATGCACCTGAACACGCTGGCGGGGCGCTCGTACAACGACCTCATGCAGTATCCCGTGTTCCCATGGATACTCGCTGACTACGACTCGGAGGTGGGTTGACATGGGGGTTGCACGATAAGGCCAAAAAAAATATCTTGTGTTTAGGGCAATGGTCTTAAAAACTAATTCTTTTTCAATTTTGTATCATTCTGGGGCTCAAAATTGGAGTAAAAGTAGCATAGAACATAATCAGCACATGTAATTCTACTTCAAAAAGGTTAAGGTGACATATAGGGCTTTTGCAAAAGGTTATTATTCTGATTTCATTAAATTTTACCTATAACATGTCACATACATAAAAAACGTTAATAATACAATAGAAAGTGAGGGACTGAATAATAAAATCTATTTGGTGCCACTCATTGCTTGCCATTGTATATCAGGAGTTGGACCTGACGAAGCCTGAGACATTCCGTGACCTGTCCAAGCCGATGGGAGCCCAGACTCCAGACAGACTGAAACACTTCAAGAAACGCTTCCATGACTGGGACGACCCACAAGGTACCAGGAAATAAAGATAATTTGGAATTTTTTAATTATAGAAAGTGCTGTCTGTTATGAAACAAGTTTTAATTAATGATCTTTTAGAAGCATTTAAAGGAAAAGATGATTCAGTTATGGAGAAACCAATCCACCCTCAATCGAACTGAAATTGGTTGGTGAGACATTGCACGTTTACTATAGGACCTACTGCAAACCTGCAATGACTGTGGTCTTTTAACTTGTCTGTTTGGAATCTTTGATTTCACCCAACCCACAATATACAGTCAAACGCCTATTAAGAGGCCACCCAAGGGCCGACCAAAAAGTGGCCTCTTAATGGGACGGCCTCTTAGCAGGACATGCCTTAGAAACTTAAGTGATGGTGTATTTGTGATATGGCATTTGTCCAAGATATAGGTTTTTTAATACTGTTTGCAAGTTTGATGCCTTACTAAAGTTATATGAATAAAACATCAAAACATTATTTTGTTTGTATTGTTGTGATTTTATATTTGGTTAAAAATAACATAGAAATCTATGCATTTTTTACCAGTTCTGTTTTATTTACGCTTCCGTGGTACTCTGAAATAACGTTGAAAACTGTAAGATACCGGTTACCCCACCCACTAGTTTAAACATGCGCACCTACTTTGGTTATCTGTGTGATGTCTGCATTCGTTATTTTCTGCAAAGTTTTCATTAAATAATTGACAAAGCACATCATTTTATGATTATGTCCCGTCAACTACCTATATTTGTATTCTTTCTTGTGAAAATAATCCAACAAAGTTTGACAATTTCACAACGTTCTTTCAGATGGATTTTTTATGGTAACACCGGCTCATGTGCTATGCATGCATTCTATACATGTACATAGATGGTGACGTCATGTTACGTTATTATCAGTAAGACTGTGTTTGTACACAACAATACTGAAGTCATTTTCTATTACCGATATCAGATATGAATGAGAATAAAACTAAACAAATAGATTCTAATAATTAAAATATTTTTTTACAATTTGTGATGCAGTAATAACTATTCGAAAATTCGTGGTGGAAAGACATTTAAAGATCAATATCCTTGTTGACGCTGTCTATATAGCATACAACGTTATGTGGTTTGAAACATTGCGTAAATTGTGTGATACTAATGAATTTTGCAGCAGACTAAAATACGTTATCACACTTTTAACAATAAGATCAACACAAAAGGTTAATTCAAAGGTGAGAACTCCCATCTAGCGTCATTTCAACTGGGGACAGTGGGGTGGTTTTCACACCTCCGGTCGTAAAGTGGCCGCTAACGGGACATGATTAACGCATGATTGATATCATTGGGCCAATTATGACTGGCCGCTGGCCGCGTTTTAAGACAGGCCGCTTAATGAGACATGTTTATATAGTATTTTTTCACGGGCGGGAATTTTAATGGCCGCTAAAGAGGACGGCCGCTTAATAGGCGTGGCCGCTCATAGGCGTTTGACTGTAGAATACAGTAATCCCTACAACTTGTAACCTGTTATGTCTATTTCTAGGTGAGACACCTCCCTACCACTACGGGACCCACTACTCGTCTGCGATGATCGTCGCATCGTACCTATTGCGGCTGGAACCTTTCACACAAACATTCCTTAACCTACAGGTACATGAAACACAGCTCTCCACTTCATAAATATTTACAACAATTAAAGTGTTGGTGTATATCTAAAACTATTAATCAGACAAACAAAATTTAAGACTAGCATACAATAAAAACAGATAACATTTTTTTTGTGTAATTAAGACATTTACAACAATTAAGTGTTGGTGTATATCTAAAACTATTAACCAGACAAACAAAATTTAAGACTAGCATACAATAAAAACAGATAACAATTTTTTGTGTAATTAAGACATAATTGCATGAGTTATGGGTTATATTCGGAGTCTCTTTGTCGCTCATTTGGTTGATCTGTTGTTCTGGTATTGGTTTGTTACAATGTTACAAGGTTGTGGTGCGCTCTACTTCCACATTTCCTATGAACTGAGTTTAAATTGATTTCTGATTTACTCATTTTCCCCCTCCTATCCTGCAGGGCGGTCATTTCGACCTGGCCGACCGGATGTTCCACAGCGTGAAGGAGAACTGGCTGTCAGCCTCCAAGAACAACATGGCCGACGTGAAGGAACTCATCCCCGAGTTCTTCTATCTCCCAGAGTTCCTCCTGAACGCCAACAGCTTTGACCTTGGTTGGTAACTGGTAGCTGAATAATGGACAGTTCCACAACTGTCAATCATGATCATTTATCATGGCCATGTCAGCTGACAATTTGACCTAGAAAATACAAAAGAAAGCATCCTTCCTGTTTGTGATAAACCTTATCACAAGATCAAAGAAAAATGCCACATGGGGAGGAGCTTAAACAATTGTGGAACTATCCATTAACATAAGAACAAAATGTTGAAAATGTTGTTGAATTTTAAAGCATCAAACAGTATTTATAGACTGTCGTAGGCTTAGTTTCATGATATTGTGACTAAAAGTGTAGCATTAGTGTCTACAGTTGAGGCACTGCTGATAATACTTACCTTTGAAAGAACAAAGTAGTGATTAAGAATTATATAAAATTGAACTGTTCATGTATGTGTCTTGTACTCTGCAGGTTATAAGCAGTCTGGTGTGATGCTGGACGATGTTGTGCTGCCACCCTGGGCCAAGGGTGACCCCCGGGAGTTCATACGGGTCCACAGGGAGGTGAGGGACAACTAGGGTGCAGAATTGATATGCCCTTCATTGTACTGAGTCAGTACTTAATGTTTTTTTCCATCGTGTTGTGTTAAAAGAAGTCTGCCGTAAATAGGATTTTTCATTGTTGGAATAAACAAAAATATATATGACTTGCTGTTAAGTCATGTCCCTAAGTAAATCATACTAAAGATATTTGGCACCATATAACCAATTATTTGTATGTTTGTGTGCCATTAAAACCAAACAAATAAAAAAAGTCAATTGTCATCATTCATTTAGAAACAGGATTGAAATATTTACATTGTGACACTAAGTGCAAAGAAGTAACACAAATATAATATATACTAATCAAAATTTGCTAAGGATCACTTTTTCAACAGTGTGTTACGTTTTTGTATTTGTAATAAATATGAAAATTGATTTTAAGGAACTAAATATAATTAGTGCAAGCTGTACATGACAAATCGATAACTTAAGTGCACAATAATTAGGTCCTCGGACAGGTGTATCGTTAGCAATAGGAATGAAATATGCAATGTCAAAAAGCTGATCCTTAGCAAATTTTGAGTAGTATATTTGGCTAAAACTTGCATACCCTCCCCCTAGGCCCTGGAGTCAGACTACGTGTCTGCGCACCTACATGAGTGGATAGACCTGATATTCGGCTTCAAGCAGCAGGGTCAGCCGGCTGAAGATTCGGTGAATGTGTTCCACCATCTGTTCTACGAGGGGAATGTTGACATTGACAGCATCGATGACCCTCTGAAGAAGAACGCCACTATTGGCTTCATCAATAACTTTGGCCAGATCCCGAAACAGGTAAAGATGTCTATAAAAATATGATATTTGTTATCTTATGTTTCTATGATATATAAAAGAAAAAGAAATCAAAGGTGTATGTATATCAAAATCATGATATTTTGAAAGATAAAACTAATTTCATCGTGTTAATGAAACCGTAACGGAGAAGATTTCTTGACACCCTATACCATAGATTATTAAAGATCTCGAGAAGAACTTGCTTGTTCAAGTAAAGCTAGGAATAACTCGATAAACAGTTGACCACGATGTCACATGTAATGAGTGTATAATGTCCATCCCGTGGTCAGTTGTTCCGGCGCCTGCACCCCCAGAAGAAGCTGAGTGTACGGGGCTTGGAGCTCTCCACCACCCTCGCTGACCGGCTCTTCTTCCACAACGTGGACAATCTCAAACCCTGCATGCAACCCATCAAAGGTACGTCTCTTGATGCTGTGTGATCTTATATTTTAATACTTGTAATTGTCCATGAGTTGTGTGCTTAGGCATTGCCATTCAGTGTGTATTGTATGGTGGATGCTGTTTGCAAAAAATGGTTTTCTGTCAATTCTAGTAAATATTTGAGTTTTTAGTGTTCTTTCATTTTTTTAGTTACTTATAGGGTAACAGTGTTGGAATGTTGACGTGATTCCTCGGAATTTATGGGATAAAAATATATTTTATTAGATATTTTTCATTTTAGAATTTGATCCATTTAACTCTTCTTACAATTTTTACCTGTATTTGAAAAAAAAATCAATTTCACTCCCATATTAAATACACCTAGTGAGTTTCGGTATATCAAACTATATGGACCTGCCTATCTCCTGGTGCTGTAGAGTTGAAGAGTGCGGTGGGGCAGATAATCCACGGTGAGCGGTACGTGCTGGCGGTGGAGCAGAACAAGGTGCTCATCCCTCCGGCCTACAACAAGTACCTCGCCTGGGGATTCTCAGACCTGTCCGTACGCATTGGCAACTACGAGTCCGAGAAGGTGAGAGGGGGTGCAGTTGGAGGAAATTTATTTTCATTTTGCTTGGTCATGGTTACAGATATTTCATGGATTGTGTTTAACATAATTATCATAGGGCCTAAAAATAATATGTGTTTCAGGTAACTTAGCGCTAAATAAAAAATGACAGTGATTCTGTGGTGTTGGTTTTTTTGAGGTGGGGGGGGGGGCTTTCAGATTTTTTTCTTTCATTTCAAACCAAATAAACTTATAAATATTGGCAGTGAAGAAACTTGAAAAAATTTAGTATAGTAAAGTAAGTTTAAAGGCTCCTTTTTTTACTGAAATATAAGGTTTATATGTAAGTTTGACATGTAAAAGTGAACAATAAATATTGTGTTGTTAACGCAGGCGACGGCGGTGTACGAGGGCCTGGACAATGGTGAGATCCTGTGTGCTGCCTGCCCCAACTCCAAGATCTTCATCACCGGGGGAACCAGCTGTGTACGACTGAAGGCTTACTAGACATTTCATTTGTTTAACTGTTGGCTAGGGTTTTATGTTTTGTACATTGACATTGAGATTCCTTTTAAATTATCTTTGTTTAAGGACATTTCATCCTAAGTAGAGTTAAATATTTTTCACTGATGTTTACCCTTTTTAACATGACCACAACCTTTTAAATTAAATCACTCGGTAAATTACTCACAAAAACACATTTCTAGAGTTTTTTGTGGTTGTAATTTGAAGCAGTTTTCATCATTGGAATATTTTTATTTAGTTTTATTTTTTTGAAGCCCTAACATGAAAAAAAACTTGCAAAATTGCTTTTACAGTAGTGATATTCTTTTTGTAGGTGGTGAATGTGTGGGCGGTGAACGTCAAGGAGAGGCGTGTGGACCTCTCCCAGCCACTGTACGGCCACACGGAGCCCGTCACGTGCGTCGCCGTCTCGCCCGCGTACAACTTCATCGTGTCCGGGTCCCGTGACCGCACATGTATACTGTGGGACCTCAGCAAGCTGGTCTATGTGAGGCAGCTGAGGGGGCACACGGCTCCAGTGGCGGCCGTCTGCATCAATGAACTCACGGTGAGACTGGCATGTAGCCTGCCTTTTATGTATATGTTTAATCTCATTTTAAATAGAATTGAATTAGATGTCTTACCTGTGATGACTTTCAGAGTTTGTCACTGAAGTAAAAAAGCAATGTGATTTTTCTCTCTTTATTCCCCTTGTATAATATGTTATTGCTTATATAAAAATGTGATGCAAGCAGCTTGTGTTATTTCTAAGTTCAAATTCAAGGTTGACATTCCATATGCATATTATGGGGGTGCAGTGTATGGTCATGTCAACAATTTCGTATATGCATTTTACCTGTGTTGTGATGTCTCATGAATGTTCTACCATATCTCCAGGGTGACGTAGCGTCATGTGCCGGCACCTACGTCCACGTGTGGAGCATCAACGGGGAGGAGATCGCCTGTGTCAACACAGCGTCCTTCCGTAACCACCAGATCCTCTGTGTCGCCATGTCACAGGTAGGAATCTCGAGAAACATGTGTGAACTTAAAGACATTTGATAATA
>Ga0224511_10001705_pt1 | contig 13747 bp, 9 predicted proteins | sample SF_May12_sed_USG_2_FD_169988 | JGI IMG/M metagenome (GOLD analysis project Ga0224511, IMG submission 169988) | Sediment microbial communities from San Francisco Bay, California, United States - SF_May12_sed_USGS_8_1 | ecosystem: Environmental > Aquatic > Marine > Sediment | place: USA...
CACTCATTTGTGAGTACTCAGTGACATTGGAGTACTGTTGTGAAATGCCATATGTCCTACCTACCATGTATGTAGTTCAATCATAGGTGCCCGTATCTGCGTGTTTACTTTATGACAAGTTATGTACCTCAGCGGCTCACTGTTCGCTCAACATTTGGACAATCAAAATCAAAGGACCTGGTGGACTAGTGCCTCCATATAGCATATTTATCAAACCAGTGGTGTTTATTATAAAATGACGGATCGTGTTATGACATTGGTCGTCATGGAGACAGGTGTGAGGTTTACCTAAAACCAGTCTTAAGAACACAGACTTCTGTCACCAAAGTTTCATATTCGATTTCGGTGTTACTGGGGGCTTGGAACCGTGTAGGTTAGAGTATGGCTTCCTTAGTACATGGAGAATGGAGGGTAACGCTATGTATATGGTGGCAAGTTTTTTACACCAGTATGGAGTATAGTCCATATGGTATTTCATTATATGTCCTTTATCACCGAGCCAAAATCAGATTGTGCTAAAGAGAGCTGCAATCGGTATTCTTCTAATTCGAAAGGAAATGCCATTTTTCTGCAAACTTTGGGAGATCGAGCGGAGTTATCTTTTCTCTACAACTAGACACTGCCATAGAGTTATGGAGCTAGAAGATAACTGTAAGGACACTGCTCACTGCTGTCTACCAGCTACAGTGGGTCATAGAGTTACCTGGAGAGAATAACTCCATATGCGGTGGTATGGCGTAACAGGTGACTTCATTTTTCAGTTTATTGTTTATTTGCCTCAAATAATCGAGTACTGACTGCCACTCTGCAGCGGCTTCGGCTTCGGTTAGTCGCTAATGCCTGTAGATGTAGTGGTCTGGAACCTGAGTTACTAAAATCCTCCTTCAGACTGGTCACTCTCCGTACAACAGGAGGCTTTGACCATTCTAAACGCTGTGGAACTTCACTACTTGTTCTCCATGGTACTCTGCTGTAAAAAGACTAAGTAACCTGAAATGGCTGGCCAATACATCCAAAAAGTGGGATGGAAGGCTAACTCCATTGTTTAATTGACCAGGGGTTGAAGCCCTGTTTGACTGTGCCGAGCTATTTCTTTGGAGGTGAGCTCCTCTAATAATTCCTGTCTCAGACATAGAGGCATAGAGAGAGGATAACTCTATGGGCTCAGAGGTCAACTGTACAAGTAGAGCAATGGAATGACAAAATACTAATGAGTCCTTGTGACCACTCCTTCGCGTACCCTGCTTCACATTGATCGTGATACTGTTCCAAGGACATGACTCGTGCACCAAACTCCTGCCCGTGAGCCGACTGTTGATAAGAGAACTTGATTATCCCACTGTCCCAGCCATCCCTCCTGCTATGGTTCCTCTCAACACTGACTTCACTCGGAGGATTTTTTGATGTGTTTGGACGCAACTTTGCTTCTCTTACAGCATGTAGAATTTGTTTCTGGGATTGGATCTTTTTGAGAATTGCGATTTTACCGCTCATGACGGACTAGAAAGAGAAATACAGTCCAATAGCTGATCAGGCGCATGATTCTGACCATTGTGTGGCTAGAGGTGAGACTGTATTTTCTTGTGCGGTGATAGGAAGGATTATGCACAGGATGCTTTGCGAGATCTGACAAGCAAACTAGCCACAGTGTTGTCACACTCGGAAGATAAAACCAAGATTTCTGGAACCTTCCACGAAAAGGATATGGCTGTGGCGTGATGTCTCCCATGTAAATAGGATTCATCAAGAGGCTGGTCATTGGCCGCATTCAGGCTTTAAATTCAATATAGAGAGTCTGAAGATAACTCTATGGCTATAAATCTACCAACCTGCAGGAAGTTGCCTATCCCCTAAACTCTATGGGAGGATAACTCTGTACAGCCGTGTATTTACACTGGAATTTCACCATTCAGATAAGCGTGGCCTTATTTCTATGACGAATCAATCTCAGTTCTTGGTACATATTTACAATTATGATCTCTATTCAGATTTGCTGCAATCTAGATAATCGATTGAACCATTTGTTCAGACTTTTACTGTCTGCTATTCTGTCACTTACCTGTACCTCTGTTAGGAGCCGTGAGGCCAGTGTGGATTTCGATTGAATGGGACTGATGGCTGGTTCCCAACTAGCACATCCAAACTTCTTGATGCTATCAGAACTCTCGGGTAAGCTGGGTAAAGAAAACGGCAGACGCGGTTGAACATTCTCTTGATGCGCCTTTCGCAACTTGGAATCATAACTGAATGACTTATTTACCATACTACGTTTCAGCATTGCACCGTGACTCATTTTAGGTGAAGTATTTTCAGACAGTCTGGCATGCTCTTGCTGGAGTTCCTCTATCTCTCTTCTCAGCTGTCGCAGCTGCTCATAAGTCTTTTTATCCAGCGCTTCTGTCTGGCTTGGTGTGGTGATCAGCGTCGTCTGGTTCACCCGATTATTTCTCCTCTCTTCTGATGGCCGCACAACATACTGGTGAGTTCTCGGACGAGCGCTCGCCCAATAGGATTCTGGTTTAACGTTGTCTTCCTGCGGGTATTTATATGTCATATAAGTAGCCAGTGGTAGATCCCTCAGGTAGTTAATATTCCGGTGATGTTCCAATAAATTCTGCATCATATTCAGTTGCTTATGCTTATCTTCCTCTGCTTTAATGCGTGCTATATCCCTCCGCAGCGCCACATACATTTGGAAAGGCGTCGGACTGGTTGAATTCATTGCCGGATCGGTTTGAACTGATGCCTCGGTCCGGGTGCCCGTGTTACTCCGGTTTGCCCCGAGTCTCAGTTGAAGTTCTGATGGAGTCATACACTTTCCTGTCTTTTGTTCGTGGATAAGGATTTTATGAAAATTATTTAGAATTGTATCAGATGGTATTCGTAGGCCGTATTTATCTCTGGGCCACACCAACTCTGATGGGATTGTCGAGACAGCGTTTATTCCCTGTAGTCGCTCTTCTCTTGTCTGCTGGTAGATGTTTGTGTGATTGGAGAGACATCTTGGTGAATAAAGATGAGTCATCAGATAATCACACACGTCTGTGTCGAGCACCAGCTCAGATGAAGTGGGCGTTATCGCATACGGAGACTGACCTACAAATGACTGTGATCTACATTTATTATGGAGCAAATGTCGCTTCGTAAAATTACTCCGACTGTCCGTCTGGGTACGAATATCTTCTAACTCCTGCTTGATTACTTCGTTCTCATCCCGCTGTCTCTCCTTCACACATGGCTTGTACCGCTCAGTCCAGATATTTGGTGCGCGCAGTCCCACGATCGGAAGTATGTCTCGCTGAAATATTTCGTAGTTATTACGACTCTGACTGAAATCATATTTAAGCACATCATTGTCATCATCGATCTCATGAGCCTCGAGGTCTTTTAACAAATTTTCTATTCGCTCATCCAACTGGTCTTCTTTTTCTGAAATTGTCCTCCAGAGATCTTTGTCATTTTGAGGAGCTGTCGCCTCATCCTGGTTTTTGGTTTCGGCTTTCTTGGGGCATGTGTCTGAAGGATTCATGTTGATTATACAGTGAGAATGAGACAGAATGCTCATGAAATGATTAGATATTCAGAGAATGAAATCACTTAGCTACTAGACGTCTACTAGTCTGCTAACCCTGTAAGTAGGTACCATTGTTAGGTCTGGCGTTGTGGCTGTGCGTTATGACTCCTTGGCTAGACTGGCAGCGAACTCTACATGGGAATGGGTCATATGCATTCAAAGTTTTTTTGTGTACCTAGATGTTTATAACAATTGATAACAATCAATTTCCGTTTTTATGGTATCAAAGTTTCGAAAAACACTCAATAGGAACTATGTGAAATGTGAAATAGAGCGGTGAACTTCGACTACTCAGACCGCACCACTTTTCAGTTTTAGGCGCTGTGTTGCTGTCAATGGAAAATGTCAGCCTAAAGTCAACCAGCCTTTCCAAGCAGCTAGGCACTCTCAAGGAGAATATACAGCAGCGAGAAGACTTGCAGTTATCTGCCCTCGACCATGTGGAGCGCATGGTGGCGCATCTACTCCGTAGTATAGAGGAAGCCAATGCTGTGGTTAAGAAAGGCCTTTCACCTGTACATATACGGCGAGTGCTGGACTATTTAAGAGAAGATATAGAGCCCCTGGGGGATCTTATCAGAAGGATATCGGCGACCTCCGAGCAGCTGGGGTCACTACGCCGCGAGTATGAGTTACTAGACTGTGATCAGTTAGAAAGCTCATCGCGTACCAGCAGTAGCTCCCATTGTGAGCCTTATCTATTAGGGCAAAGAAGGGACAAACCGACTGAGAAATCCCCTAGTCAGAGCCCGATGTACAGGTCAACACCCGAGCTTCTATCCAACACTAAACCTCTGAGTAACAAATCAAATGTCACATGGAAAGAACAGGATGAAAGCTGCAGTACAGACTCAAGTGTACAAGTTACACAGATTGAAAACAAAAAGCAGATGAATAGAAACTGGGTTATTCATTTACTTGTGACTTGTCTAATAAGATTGGGCTCTGAACTAGACAGACTGAGTAGCCCTATTTACCTTATAGTGATGAATTTCAAAAAGCAGATACGTGGTAGGCCGAGACTGGTTTTCACTGATTTGATTGTTCTCATTGGTGCAGGTTTACTTCTATATTATCTGTTCTGTGACACTTTAAGATGGGGATGGGGACTAGGTAGAATTCTGTTCACCTCGGGCAGACGAATTCCACCCATGTGATAATATATAGATAATCTTTGTCCGTGCTGTTGTGTGAATAGATCAGCTGCGTGTGTGTAAGATAATCACAGTAATAAATATATAAATTACTTAAAATTTATAAATTGGAGAGATTTTATATGAGAAAATAGTTGGAATCGAAACCACTAACAGCGCTAGTGAATAGTAAAGCGACAAGAAAGGCTAGAAGTTATTAGCAACAAGACCGAGTGATGGATATTTCTTGTCATTGCGTATTGCATTTAGCGGTAAACGTCCTTAATCATAGACAGGCCGGAAGCCGGATCCACCACCAAGTGGTCTGAATACAGCATTATTTCCTGTCGGGAATGCGGCGTCGTTACCCTGCGGTCTGTCTGTGATAGGTATGTGACCTTGACCTCGGGCCAGAGCGCGGTATACGGAGTCATCATGCTCATCCCCAGTGAGAACAGCGTTTCTCAGATTAGGCATCTCAGCGAATGGCAAATACATCTCACCTGCAATATCAGGTCACTCACACCATTAACGGGCCCAGGGCTGTGATGTTTGCGTGTTGAGCAAGGACTATAAATTACTTTAAACATACGTTGTGCTGGCTTGAGCAATGCAGTGAGGCCTCTTTCAATTGGATAAAGTTTTGTTAAAGAGTTTTCTCAGTGCCGAGCCTACCATGATTAGCAGAGGTTATAGTGGCTAACCAGCATTTTAATGATAACACTCACCAATTGGTAACCCTTCGGCTTTCCTCATTGATTCAGTCTCAAAGAAAGTCTCGTGTTCTTCCCAATGTTTGTCGCATGCAGCACACAAGAAGTTTGACGTAAAGATAGAACAACCACATCCTAGAAGAATAATGAGATGCAAAGCTATAGTGCAATTCCTGACTAGTCATTTCTGTTAAGGGCCCAGGCCTGCTGGGTATGGGAATGTTAGGGTGTATTAATATGGACGTTGTGGTGTGACGTCAAAGAACCCAACGGTAAAATGCAGTTGATCCCCAAAGTCAGCACCACAGGTCAGGGTCACTGACCTTTAAGGCATCTCCTACTTCCTCCCGCATCGTGTTCCTCATGGGTGTGTTTACAGCGACACTTGGCACGCCACTTCTCCGGCTCAAAGTTTCTCCTTCTCTGGTGCCAGAACTCCCCTATGTCCTCAGGTCGAGATGGTATCCAGGCAAAGGCTTTACATTTACAGCCCGGCTGGGGGCAGGGCACCCTCACACTCCTACCTGTGAGGAAATAATATAACAAATATTTACCTGACGGAACGGACTTGTTGCTCTGCGATGTATGCCGCGTACTTCATCAATAAATCTGTGTAGTTATGTGACCACATACAGCCACCTAGTGACTCGGCCACCGATACTCTGTATGGTCTTGAGTATGCTCAAGATTAAATGACTGACCAGCCAACTGACATGCACACCGTCATGCCGACTGATCAATCAGTCGACTTACCAGAAAACAGACCAGCTGATCAGCAGACTGACTGACCAGCCAACTAACTTGTTGACTAACTGGCCGGACCAGTTAACTGACCGACTAATCAGCCGATCAACTGACCGACCGGCTGATTGACATACCATTATATTGTGTATGTTCTCCCAGCAAATGTCCACAAAAACATTTTGATGTGTCACAGATTCTCTGGCAGTCAAACTTCTGTCCAGGCAGCCTCCATCCGATATATACTCCTAAAATATTGTGACCCCCTGACCTGTCATACTGATCACTGGAAAACCTGTCCACTGTGAATGCTTCATCCTAGGAATACCTGACTTGCCAATGATTTGAAGGCGCTGCTCTTACTCTATGGGATATGGGAGATTAAATCGAGTAACATCAAGGGAATTTTTAAGTCACCTTTAGTAAAACAGTAACCTATTTGGTATGACTCCACTATGTAAAAAATCCTAATGTGTAATCTGTCATGGTACCATCACTCTGCAGAGAGATGTGAAAGAATCTCTTATGCTGTATGGCCTGCTGAGGCATTTTAGTTAATCCTCATACCTGTCTTCTGAGCCTCCACTGCAGCCTTCCTTTCCGGATCAAATAGTTTCTTTACACGAGGAGCGAAATCATCATTCATAGCTCGTGCGAAACTCACGACATCATAATTTTCAGCAGCGACCACAGGCTTCATTGTATAACCTGAGGGAGAAATGTGTCCACCGGGTGAATGCATTCATGTTACTGCAAATAATAATGCTAATAATGATATATGACATGTGTTCGCCATAAGCTGCCCGAGAAAAACTTAACATGTGTGCACACATACACATACATGTAAAAGTGAATGTTCGGTTTACATGATATTTTTAAAGAATGACCACCTTTTGGAGCAAGCGTGCCATCTTTTTGCTTCACCATAGGAAATGCTTCCATGTTCGGTACGAGCGAGTCTGGGGAGCTCTTTTTCACTACTAGTCCGGATTTTCCTGCCTTCGCTGCTGAACTGCCACGATCTGAAGCCTACAATATCACTTTCCCTAAGGTTTTAAAAAAGTCTCAAAACAAATAATTCGAACAGGCAAGCCATAAGCTAATAGCGCACTCACACCAGACCGATATGGCCAGTGATCAAGGCCTGTTTTGGACCACCATAAGGTAATGCAGCGTGATTGTGACACATGATGTCTCATAAATGAGCCAGCAGGTTTCAATAGGCATAGCTTCAAAGGAACTGTAAACTTCTTACCTTGCCCTTAACACCAGGCTCCTTTCTCGTCTTTGACCCGGCACTCATCTCTGCCAATCTTAAACTTCCTTTCTGGGGAAATGAGTACATCTCAACGGATTATAGCAGTACACAAGTGCTGGACACAGCTGTTTTTTTATGGAATTGGTAGAAATTGATTCTTATGTACCTAGTTAGATTTCGTATCTAGTATACTCTGTATGTTGGACCTACACGCGAAACGTTTTACTAGTATTATAGGTAGGTGTGCACAAGACAATAACTATAGACATGGATGATGTTTAACATGGCTATTGTTGAATAGCATGACTTACAGGGAAAAGTGATCACTCTCCAGTGACCTTTATGCCACTGGTCTCTCCAACCGACAGAGAATCCATTGTAGTTAGTAGTACCTACTTGTAATCATTAATTTAGTCATACTGTTAGTGTTACACTTACAGTCTATGACACTGGACTACAGTGAATTTACTTAAAATAAACACCTTCGTTCGTGTATTGCCATAATAACCTGAACAGACGAGTTCCTTACGTTCTGCGGATGGGGCTATCAGCTTAAGCTATTCACCCCAAAATAGCTCCCACAGTTTCGAGGGTACCAGGTACGTAGTCTTTCACTACCCGAATTAAAATGGCAATCAGTTGTCCCGGTACCAGTTGACTTCAGTCGTGAGGCGCCATTTGTAAACAAAAGGGCTCAACGCATCACGTGAGCACCAATTATATAGCCATTGTAAACAAAGATGAGTTATCCGCTTTTACCTCCTTTCCTTTCTTGGAAGTACCTTTAGACATTGCGTCAGGCTGTTCCTTCAGTGTATTCATTGAAAGTTTTCATTTCATACGAAGTCACAGTTATCCGGGGACATGGAGGACACCTTTATGTCACTGAGTCACCATATCCATAAAGATAAAATATAATTATGAAATGCACAGATTTCGATATATAGTTGGTTTATTGTGGAAGACAGCGAGTGAGATTTCAGAATTTATGCATAACTAAAAGAGTGCTCGGAACGCTCATAAGAAGTATGATTGAGAAAAATGTACAGAAAATAAATGCCAGATACGCGTGGATTATTGGTTAACACGGTGACACGAGGTAGTACAAAAAAAACAAGACTATCCTGCAACACTATTAATTGTCGACAGCAGTTTCGACATCAGAGTTACTGATTGCTGGCCGAGTATAGGTTATGGGGCATTTCCAGGATCTCACGGCTATAACTATAATTTTAGTGAGACCCAGCGCTCCAGAGAGGCATAACAAGAAGATAACATAGGTCATATGAGGAGTATCTGGTGCATAGTTTTTGGAGAGAATGCCGCCCAGCGCGATGGGCAACACAATATACTGGCTGAAGCAATAACGTAGATGCCGGTCAAACACAAAGTTCTCTAGTACGAACCACCCGGTGATCTCAGCTGTCAGTATACCGAGAGCCACCCAGACAACTGTGATAGCGTCCACACCGGCCCGATACTGAATCACAATACTGAGATTGAGGAGGGTAGCCACCGTGCACCAGGTACCATAAAATGCGATTCCGTTTAGCACAATGATCCTCGTCATCCAAATGTCCTTGACCATACCAAGTGTTTCCATGGCAGCGCCGGCATTGTTAAGCGACCAGCAGACAAGTACTCCGCATGTGTAAAGAGTGCAAGCGACAGCTATTAGGAAAACGAGAGCGACCTCCATGTACTGACGATCAAACAGGAAGATCCAGCCAAGGTTAAAAACGCAGTTAATGATGTATATAGCGTAGAAGGCAGGGTGAATGTGGGCGGGGCTAACATAATGGTAGCCAGTCATGTTACGTCGGCAGAGCAGCGTGTGACTGTATATGATAAGGACAAGCTGCCATATGTAGATGAAAGCCCAGATAGTGAAGGTCCATCCTGCCGGGGTCACTGCTGTGTTATACGCATCGGAGATAGATCCTGTGTCACTCTCATACAGGCCTGGGGCTACGAAACAAACATTCTCACTGGTATATAATAGAGTGGCATGTCAGGCAAAAAGTAAACATCAAGAAGGTCTAATGAGGTGAAAAGGCCGCTGAATACAGTTTAAGATCACTGTACCATTGGTACCAATTCAGCATCCAGAATCCAACCATCCTACTGTTCACATTACGCGACTTGAGAACAATGTGCAGCTTGGGCGTATGCGGCCTGGGATATTCAGTGGTCATGATCAAAATTAATATGGTAACTTTGTTTCCACACAATCCAGCTATATAATAGAAACTTACCAGCATCTGGCTGGGAGGAGAGATAGTTTATAGCTAAAGTGACACAGAAGACTAGAAAGTGGGAGATGATCAGGACCATTCTCCAAGGACTGTGAGTGTGACTCTGCTTTGCCCCCTCCATCAATTCCACTAAAATAATCGGATTCCCTGAGTGACTGTGACAGCAACAGTGTGGATTGGTGGAATGGATGCAGAATTTCAATTTGCGACAATTATATGATATCAAACTCCCAACAGCATAAATGAACGGGTAAATTTATCACTCACCTTTTTAAATGCTGTGTAGATTTGGTATATCAGAAGTTCTCTCAGTGCACTGCTGTACTGTTCTAAACTAGAGAGACAGGCGTACTATTATCCTGTTGGACCGTTCTTCTATTATATAGTTGGCGTTTAAATCAGCGCTTATATAACTAGTTACAGTAATTCCTCAAACCTGCGCTCAGCACCTTAATTTGTTACCTCATCAACAAAAATACGCAACCGCAGAGTGTCTTTATTTTATTAAAATATATACACGTGATATGACGAAAGAAGCGACCAGGCATATGATAAACCCTATGTCTTGAGCAGTATCAACCAAAAAAATCTGCACCATGTATGTGTATTGTAGGCTATATACCGTACTTTTAGTTATCCAACAGTCACCCACTGCTGCTCTATTACGCTGTGCATGAGGAGTAGAACGTGCTCCACATTGTTTTGTAATGGTGCATAAGCCTGAGCGAGTCGTATTATTCCCAGCAGATTGGCAGGCCGCAGTATGGCCACTGTGTAGTCAGCAAACATAGTAATGCAGGGTGGATATGTGAGACAGAGCTAGAAACTGATATCTAAATCACCCAGATCATCTAAAAGACAGAGACAACAAGATGTGATTTATAAGTCACGTACATATGGTAGCCTTATTATAGCTGAGACAGGTCCAATCCGCTTGCAATTGGTAGGTGGTCAACAAACACCACTAAAAGGGAGACTAAACAGGCATTCTAAACATGTACGTAAACTGGTCAACTAGAGTGTTTCATCATACTCCAAGCCGCTGGTATGCTGAGGATTCATTTTATAGTTTTCACATTGCAGTGCACTGCCAAGTTTCTCAGCTATCATCGTATGTGATAGTTGGCCTTTGAGGCAGTTTTTGTAGATTACCTAAACACTATGTACTTACCATCATCATGAAACAGATCATCCACAGACTGCTGACTCTGTCGCGCTGTGCCCGCAATCTTCGTCGCAGCTGGATTACTCTTACCCGCTTTGCTACTTGAATTCATAACTGGGGTCCTATTATCAGTACTGCTCAGCACATGCGTTGCTGAGCGGAGACGCTGACCGCCATTGCGTGAGAAGCCGCTGTGCGTGCTATACAGGTTGTGTCTGGTCGGGTACGTGCTGACCGGCTGAGCGGTGGGCTCACAGCTGACTGGCTGAGTAAGCAGCATATCCAGGACTGAATGTGTCTCATTTACCGCGGTCATGGTCAGGTTATTGTCAGTTTCTGTACAGATTTGTAGGAGGTTATTAGGAGTTATGTTGAGGTATTGGCGTCTGGGACACGGGCTGAATACTGAAGTCTAAAACATAGCGATTATACAAGGATAATCCCGTGTGTGCACACAGAAGCTGAATGGAAGCCAAATTACTGGTTTATATAACTGTTATACAGCTATTACATTGTGAATGAGATCAATAGGTGGGTCACTCACCAATCCCTGAATTCGGAATAAAATTGGTGAGGAAATTACCTTTACACAGGCACCAAACTATGACCGTATAACGTAAACCATAGGCTGAATGATAAAACACTGTGGAACAGAACAATCTTGATAGCACACTTTTACCACTTAAATTTATCCAGCCTTGGCGGTGGGGAGGTTAGGTTATAAGGATTTCACCTGTTTAAGGAGAAGAGCGGCGCCTGTCTTCAGCTCATCTGGATATTGCTTCACCAGCATTCTGTGTATAACGCATGGTATAGAGCCTGCAGCCACAAATGAGAGTTATATGCAAGATTGGCCAAAATACGCAAAGGTAAGACAACTTCACATACGTCAAATAATGACCCGTAGGGGTCCTTGCGGAAGAGGTATACAAACAGCAAAATCACAGACCATATACTATTCCCTAAGGCATCAGCCCAACTGAAGTTATTTATGTAAAATAAAAATCAACTAAGTGGGTCCTGAAAATCTCGTTCATAAATGAGAAGATGACCATGTGACTAAATCCTGTCTATGCAGAGATCCATAAAATGAGTCAACTTCCATTGTAGCGCTTGACTCTTCCGCATCATCACATTTGGATCAAGGAGGCCGATTTATAGTAACCTTATCTGTGGGGCACAGCGCAAACAATCCTTTGGCTAAAGACTAGTACACATGAAAAAGAAAATTGCCTTATATCCTACTTTCAGGTAAATAAATACTTGGACGATCCCAAGACAAAACCAAACTACCTGTTGGATCAGTTAGAGTAGCCGACGCGTCTGGCAGCAGTTTGTTGATGTTTTCTATGACAGCCACAAGCAGTGGGACTTTGCCTTCTGGCAGACACTTTTTAGCACCCTGAGAAATATAAACAAGGCAAATAACTCTCGATGCTAGCAATCTATATTTTGCACATCACAAAAACATTACTCTTGTTCTAAAGGACTTCCATTTTAAAAGGACGAAATGGGTTGTTTCCCTAATTTGATGGTGAAAACCAGGCTCAAAAAGATCGCATCATCTTTACATATTGTTTTAATTAGCTTCCCGTACAGAGTTCGATAGGCACAGTCTATGTTTCGGCCAATGAGAACTGTGAGTTTTACCCTGGGTCTAGAGTGGTGATGCGGAATATATCTCCTCTCATAGTTACAATGAATCTATGAACTCAGCTATCATGAGTTTTGGGCTGCTGAGCCACTCTTCTGTAGGAGCAAGGAACTACAGTCAGTTTTGTTGTTCTACACCGGTGATGGTTCAACGCTATCTTATGTAGCAGAGTTCTCAAGCCTGTTCTGGAGCGGTCGCAGTCGAGAGCATTGTGAGGAGCTCATACTCACAGTCATTACCCGGCATGTCCAAGGGTTAAACCTAGAATCTTGTGACCTTGACCAAAGCGCTCTCACCCTGTAGCTATCCCAATGACTTACATTAGTGACAGCATTTTTGATACAATGCTTTTTGAGATGTGACGAACTTATCTCCATATCAGTCATTATTTTTCTATAAGCTGCATTGGAAGAGACGGTTAAAGGCTGACTACACTGGCTAGATGGTTCCTAAAACATTAAAACTTCAGTAGGACAAACCATAATAGCTCAGTGGGATAGCTATCTGTCCTCCCTGTGGCCGGGTTCAATTCCCACCCATGGTGGAGTATTTCAAGAGATCTTTTCCTGGCTTGTCACACTCTGCAAACCCATCCTGAGCCAGAGTGGCAGAAAGTGGCTCAATTTCCGCTCAATGGCACCACACAACCTGCGGACATCAAGGAGGAACGCCGAAGTCGAACCATGGACAGACAATGGGTGATAGAAAAAAGGACAAACCAACCATGTGTTATCATCATATTTGGGATCTAATTTTACTATATGCAAGGAATTATGTCACTACAACGGTTTGATTCCCCAGTTGAGCTAAGTGCAAATAGAGGACGTCATGGCAAAAAATTAACATCTACTAGAGAGTTAGTGGAGTAGGGTACCCCGCTACAGAACCGAAATTTTAGTGATTCCAACCACTTATGTATAATGACTCGCTCGGTGAGTCGTTCGCTCACTCAGCGAAAACATTGCTCACTTTGGATCGGCAGCACTACGCATTAGCTCATAACATCAGTGATGGCTTACAAACTGCGGCAGACTTATTTGGTTGAACTAGAAAGAGGAAAACATGTTACGTATCGTGTGAAATTTTGGAAAATTTCGGGGCCGTTTTCCGTTTATGTATACAGAAACGCAACTCCACAAACTCTCTCCTATAATATATGAAATGAAATAATATAATATTCTGCTATAAAGTATAACATAATATAATACAATGAACACCACAGACTACTATCTTGCTACATTACGAATTTGTGAT
>Ga0224511_10001706_pt1 | contig 13741 bp, 9 predicted proteins | sample SF_May12_sed_USG_2_FD_169988 | JGI IMG/M metagenome (GOLD analysis project Ga0224511, IMG submission 169988) | Sediment microbial communities from San Francisco Bay, California, United States - SF_May12_sed_USGS_8_1 | ecosystem: Environmental > Aquatic > Marine > Sediment | place: USA...
TTTTTTGAGATTGATTAGATAATATGAAAAACGAAAAACGGTATATAACAGTTTGATTTCCGTTTTTCGTTTTTTCCTATGTAAAAAGGAAAAGACGTTATGTACACGGACCTACACGGACCCTATAAGGCCTACTATTATTAGTAATATTAGTAATTTTCTCATTGTTGTGAGAGCAATAATATTGTTTGTCGTTTACTAACAATTATCCATCGTAAATTGTCATTTAATTAATTTCCCTGGTAACACGTTTTTATCTCCAAATAATTAATTAAGTCGACATTTTCAATCATTTAATATGGTAATACTGTGTCATTTGAATAATTAATTCTTTCCATTACATACAATTAGTTCGCATAAAAATGCATTGCTGCTGCTGTTTGGAATTAGTTACAGGGTATTTACTTTGCAGAATTAATATATGAGGTGTTGTATATTTGTAAAGGCATTGAAATTCTTTAACATTAAATGAATGTATTTTTAACAACATATATTATTTGTGACAATTTATTTGTGATTAGTTTTTTTAAATACAAACATTGGATCATATTCTCGATTAACACTGCTATACTCAACACTTGTAAGACCAGAGTTCTTAAACTGTGTTCAGATTGGATAGACTGCTTGAAAACAAAACATTGAATGGTCAATAATATAGAAGAACGATGACGAATAAAACATCTGATTACAATGAGACATGGTATACGACTAGTGCAACATGGAAGGACAATCAAACCTACACATTTGACGACTTGCTCAATGCAATGCATATTGCATTTCACCAAGTATTGTTTCCTATGGTGATCTTTGGAGGAGCTCCTGCTAATGTGATTGCATTCTGTGTCTGGACGTTTGGACCAAAATCCAAGCAAGTGTGCTGTGCGATATACTTTATGGCTAACGCTGTGGCTGACTTCCTGTTACTGGCAGTGCCGGGCTTGTGGATGTATCTGTGGGATTACGACGAACAAAGCATGATGCAGATGCACGTGACTGACGTGTTCTGTAAGATATTTGGACTGCCGTTTTTTACTTTCCTTGTAACTTCCAACTGGATATCTGCTGTCATTACAATTGAACGTGCCCTGACAATCGTATTTCCTATTGTTTTTAAAGCTCAAACCATGCTAAGAAAATCTAAGTATGTTATTTGTGTTATTTTGATACTACTGTTGTTAGCAAGTTCTCCCTTTTTATATCTTTATGGATATGATGAGGGGTCATGTAACATAAAATATGATGAAACGTACTATGACGTGCAAATGTTTGTTCAAATCATAGTGCCTTTCTTGCTTATTGTCATATTTAATGTGGTAACGGTAGTCACACTTTTAAGGCACAAGTTCAGGGGTAATCACATGTCATCTAATCGACCAAGCTTTGTTACTGTATTCACAAAAATAGCAATTGTAACTGGGTCATCTTTTGCCTTAACGAATGCACTGTTTATCATTGTTTTTGTGTCCGATCTGACTGGATATGACCTTGGGATTTTCTTGGACGCTCTAACGTCCAACAATGCAATCATGATGTTTTTTGAACAGCCTTGTTAATCCCATCGCCTGTATGTTATTCTGTAAAAGTGCAAGGGCAGACATCAAACATTTCGTTTGCATGATATCACAAAAAGTATATAGGGGAAGCTTATGCTGTAGGTCTGATCAGAATGACACTCCACACACGCTGACCACGTAACGCACTTGTAAAGTGATATCACTGCCAATACTCTGCAGATGTTGTTGTTATGCCTATTTTACCATGGTTGTCTATCGCTTGGTAATGAAGTCATAGCACCCCATGTTTACCAGTTTTTTTTTTGTACATTCGAAGTTTGGATAGCAGCGACTGTTGTTGTTTAATTTGGTATTTGTTTGTATATTTGTCTATAGTTTCAAAGCTGTAACTCTTATGCTATATAATAAACTTCCTTCTCCAAATGAAAATGATGCTATAGTTTCAATTTTAACTTTACGATTTATTTATTTCTTTATTTCTGATTTAGCCCATATGCCACGGGCCTGTGATGATTTTTACGGGCAGAATACTTTTGCACTTAGGATTCTCTTTCTTGGATGTGATATTTTCTTGTTTGTTTTCAGTTTTATCAATGGTCAGTATGGCGTATACAATATTAAAGTGATTATAAACTCATATACTATCATTTGTTCTACACATACATTCTCTATTGTAGTTCCCGTACTCTCTTATTAATGAAACAGATTTTCCTTGATAAACATGATTGATTGCTTTATAAATTAATATTTTTCTATTTTTTTTCTGGAAAATAAATTGCTACTGTAAATGATGGTCTCTGTTCAGTTTTCTATTAAACGCATGTCCCAGTCCAGAGAGTGTTTGTGCTGTTTAAAGAGCTTGCGTGATGTACACATCGACTGCACCTTGAACCCAGAAAGTCCTTTACCTCGAAAATTAACATGAAATCTGATATTTACATCGGGCATATTCAGAAATAATGACAATTGTTAAACTGAAAATATGTTGTTCGTTTCATTTGCTATGTAACGCCTGTCAATTCATTTTTAACTGGCGAAATGTAAAGTGCAATAATGATACGCTTAACGTGTTTGAAGTTTATATAATGTGTTTGTTTGTTTGGATTGGACGCCGTTTTCAACATTGATTGGTCATCTCAATGCGGTCAATCCATCTAACCAGCAAACCTTGGTTCACCAGTAAAAGCCTCTTTCCTCCGCAGGCGCACGCATAGTTCAGCACATTAATCAAATGTGAAGGGCATCTAAAGCAAACGTTTTGACCTTTTTTTAAGAATCAGTCATTAGACAAAAAGATTTTTCATTGCATTTCACTCCATTGGGTATCAGCTTTTCCCCTTAATCCCTCAACAATTTGCGTTTCTAGTTATAGAAACGATATATCTCGGATGTAATTAAACAAATAGTTAAAAATAAGCACTTGTTGGATTAAATAAAACAAACAAATGTAGTTTGAAGACCAAACTGTTTTATCAATCAAAGGTAAATTAAACCATTAATTCAAAAGAAGTTTCCACATGGTGTGACTTCTTGTTTAGTATCCGCTATTAAAACATGGTTGACTTTCTAAATAGCCTGACGTCATAACTCTAAAGTTAGAGATATGAAAGTCCAAACGAACAAAAAGCGTCCCTCTTCCGCTGGGGCTTTGATTATAAAACCGGTGTTTTACCGACAGAGCTTAACTGGGGCGTTGGAGTAAAAGAAAATATCAAACGAAAAGAGCAAATGACTGATAAAACAGCATGACTTATATTAAGGCATTGATGTAAATGCAATTAAAAATAATTTGTAATTTGCCATGTAATAGATGACCTCAAAGACAGAAGAGTGTAAAATAGTTTAGGTTAAATCAGCAATGTTAACGAGTAGAGTTATATAATGCCAGATGGTTGTCCATATGCCGTTTTGAATTTACCTTTTACGTACATATCTACGAGTTAGTGGTTAGGGTTATGTATGCGAATCTCAGTACTGGAAATATATATTATCTTGAAGACAAGAAAAAAACCGTGTGATTTATGGATTTAACTTACTTTATATGACACAACGATCTACCCATGTGTTAAAACAATAGACACAACACACTTAGGGAATATGTACTACTAAAGAAGAACCGCTATATAGAATCTTTAAAAATGAACAAAAACCAGCAAATATTCCTTTTATATCTATCGCAAAAGAATACATTTGTAAACAAACATTGAATTGTTTGCAGGTTTTATGTTAATTGTTAGTATTTTTTATTTATTCTTATGTACATTAAATTTTAGAGGGAACAGTCATTATTCTTATTTCATAAACAATTTTTTCATGTCTTTAATACGTTTTTCTTTGCGGTAAACAATCTACAATATCAGTATGTCAATCGAACGTTATACAAACATTAAAATTTAGATAGTTAAAATTACTTGACATTTACGTGTATTCTTATTACAACAGTCCCTCCCATAAACAATGTTTAATAGAATAGTATAGCAATATATTATTAGGAAAACGGGTTTTGGAAAACCGTATGTCTTGCGGCAGCTGTTGTTTATGTGAATTACCACATTTTATTTTTGGTTTTAACAATGTGGTGTTGTTTATGCTTGGGTTTGATTTGTGTTAGTTATTTATAACATTTTAGAATTATTTTAATGATAGTGTACATAAAATTTCTTTCCAGATATAGATATTACTTTCTGTGTTTAATAGTCACATCGTGTGAAAGAAAAAGGCAGAAAAGCATAAATTATATTGTTTAAACACTATCAAAATAAATAAAAGTATATTTGATTTGTTAACCAACAAAATGATTATTAATGTTATTTGCAAAAACGCCAATAAATAAAAAATATAATAAATTCCTGTCTTTAGAATGTTTAGGATGATATAAGGACACTTTTCGGGCAGCATGAGATCACTAAACTGTTTGACATGCTACAGTAGGACTTACATTTGCACTAGTTGCTTTGTTTGCTTTCAACTCTGCCGTCTAAAACAGCTCTTTATCATATGTAGGCTGCTACTTCCGTTCAGGATGCAATTTGACACATTATGCATCACTCGGTGCCCCTGAACCTCACCGTCGACATCTTGGCCCGGTACAACTTCTATGCTGGTAAACGCCGGTCTGGCGTTGTACGGCGCCCGGATAATGTAACATTCTTCTCCGCGACACTAAAAACACCGTTCGTTTTAAGTTTCAATTATCATCGGCAAATTGTGTATTTTACTCGTACACGATTTGGAAAGGAAGCAAAGGAAGATTATAAGAACATACATACGATGAAAATTAGATTAAATGAACTGTGACACAATATGTAAAACAATTTAAAACATTTTTAAAATGGGTTAAATTATTGTGTTTGTGTATTATAAATAAACTAATATATTTACATGTGAAAGTTGTATCAGACAAGTTCTGGGTGTGTGCACATAAATCTTTAAACAAATGTATACGGTAAAATATACACTTTATCACACAATATATGGGGATGTAAATGTAGCGAGAATTTAGTGTTCGATTACCCAGTGCCCAGAATGAGCTTTTGAAGGTCTTGAATAATAAAATGTGCACGAAGAAATCAAAGAATACAACAATCAAATCCAATTTTGTTCAAGCTGCATTTGAGAAGGTCATTTGTGTTTACTGGTTCTTACAATTAGGGCAGAATTAAAAGTATCATTTCATAAGGAACACATATCTCAAGTCTGCAGCCTTTTCATAAAATATTCAACTACCAGGAATAATAGAGCAACATTTTTTATGTTTCCAATTGAACCATTTAACAGAGTATATCTAAAAAGTGAATAAAATATTAAATTACAAAGGAAGTGATGTATGTTATTATCTCTGTAAAATGAATACAATACAACCTGTTAATATTGATTATATATACCAAGCTAAGCAACACCACAGTATATGGTCTCGAAATAGAATATATTAAAATATGAATGAAATTCAGTTCATGAAACGACTGTTTGTTGAAAAGATAATATTATTTGATTTATTATCTAAAAGAGGGTGTAAATATGAGGTTTGCAAACCATCCAATTTTTCATTTCAAATTAGCAATCGCTATGTTATCGATATCAGACTGAATGTCTATATCAAAGTGTGGATGAAATAACATCCATGGGTCACATATGTCAGTTAATTCCAGTTCGTTGTTGTTCAAATCGACAGTAAAGGAACTATTTTGAAATTTAAAAAAAAGTAGATTAAGCATAAACGTGAACTTCAATGCAATCAGTGTTTCTACATATCAACTAAGTTGCAGACGCAAAAGCCTTAACAAATTAAAGATGTCAGAAAAAGCAGATTGTTTGTAGACAAAATCCTTATATTTAACTGTTTTGTTCAAAGGTCTAATGCATTCACTCGATTTAGCAAGCATCGTTATAGAGCTATTGCATCCGCTGCCACCAAGATTCGAATAATTTGTGTTTATGCTGATAGACATGTTGTAACTTATAACACAAAGACGTTTGCATACATTTCCGAAGTAATTATTTTAATAAGTAAATATGTACTTTCGTTTGTATGAGTATAAAGTTGTTGAAATTCGTACTTCATAGTATGTGAACTTGTGAAAATAGTTTTATTCTGGTTTTGATCACTGTTGGCCTGTTTTATTTGTCTATACATCAATTACAAAAAAATGTATATTTCACACACTAGTTTTAAGTGTTTCTGACATATTGTGCCTTATAATTCGTCACATAACTTGGTAGTTAGGTATTTCCTTTTAAAGGTCAAGTGTACTAACGTTGATAATTGGCCACAGTGACAAACACACACACACACACACACACGCACACACCTTAGGTGTTATAAAAACTTTGCATAAAGTTTCAGGACTCTCTGAACGAGAACAAAAATCATGTGCTAAATAGCTTAAATCGTGACTATATCGCATTGTCAAAGGAAAACCTGAACTAACCTGTTCTTAATAAACACAACTGCAGTGGAGAAACAGTGTGTTTTACAGTATCTCTGATTGTGGGTCTAATCTATCAGACGAAATATGTTGCGCACTCGTACAAAATCGGTGGTGTGAATGAGTATGCGAAGCATTTATAGTCGCTGTTTATAGCCAGTGAATTGTTAATACATGCGGTTTCAGTTGGGTTTAGAGCTTAATTAACTAGTCTATTAATTAGTTTGGTAGGACACATAAAATAGGCAACATAATATTGCTAATTTAAAATATAAAATTGCAGGCTATTTGGAGACAATATTTGGCAAATGCCAAATATATACACATGCTAGGGTCATGTTAGGGTTTTTTAGAAACAGAATACGTTTTCTAATAAAATGTTCTCCCGACCCTTTACCAGCCGGTAGAGATTTTTTAGGAAGGAATATCAATTTTCGGGGCTACATGTATATATTTTTGAAGGAAAGTCCTTTTAGTCCATTATACTCGGTATTATATAAGACTAAATGAATAATGCCATTTTCTCTGTAGTACATACATAGTTTTGTGCATTTCTTAACCAACTACGTTTGTATTTGTCAACACCCAGCGTCTAAGTGTTCTAAGAATATTGCACAAATCTCAGTCGTTTTTATCGCATTGGGAACACATTAAGGCGTTATTGTCCCCAGTATTTGACATATGTGCTGATTTACAGTCAGTTTACGTCTAACAAGTCTGGAAATATGAACACGATCTTGACGTATATCTCGTTGGAATAAAAAGGGCTGGTATTTCTGTTATTCAATTAAGTCCGAAGTCAAGGAACATATTTGGTCCGCGATTTATCGGTTGATTTATCGTGACATATAGCCAAGCCTTTGTATATCCTCATGCAACTGTGTTTACGTTAAGTATTGTGCTTTACACGTTATGTTAATTTCTTTATATTCAATATACTCTCTAACGAACGTATACATAGGCAGCACTTAAATTCAATTGTTCCAATGTCCAAAGACTTATACAATAAAATTATTAATATAACAAAAATATTGAAACGCTTATATTGCGATATTCGCTAAATTACCTGTTTGAGTCAAAATCATTTCTAAATGTTTTAGAAACACAAACAATTCAGATTGCTTTAGTTTGTAATTTTAAAGGCTTCTTTTAAACTGTAATATAAAAAAGGCTGATGCAATTTTTTTTAAATCTTTTATTTAATTATCATTTAAGCCATCTGAGCTATTTGCGAGGATACTCTTTAAATGCAACACTAGCACAAGTTTGCAATCAGTTTAATTGTCCTTTTTCATACAGGTTTTAGAGACAATTGGATCGTCTCGCAATCACAGTGTCAGCTAACTCTATGAATTAGATTTCCATTACGGAATTAGTTCACAGCGCATTTCATGTAGTATTATTAGACAAAAGCAGAACAAAATAACAGTAACAATATTGCTGAAGGCAAATGAACAAACAAACAGTTTCTGCTATTGATTATTGAAGTAAAATACAAGGTATTACAGTAAAGAATGGTCAATTGTAATCGTAAAATGTGAGCATGAACGTTATTATTCACATATGATCTACAAACAGGTGCTAGTATGCGTTGAGGCACTCAATTGACTTGGTTCAGTTCAAATGTGTTTTGTGCGCCTGTTAAAATTTTCCAGTTTACTGGCTTTTGTAAACGTTTAAAGCATCTGCGTTTACTAAGCGTATTTTAGGACGTGCACGTTCCTTGCGGAAGTACACAGAATAATCAAATATCAATTTCATGCAAAGCATGAACTAATGACTCTTGTTTTAGTCAGCAATAAGATTTAACGGCATGAAAATATAATATTAAATTTTAGACACAGCCGACGAAAAACGCTACCTATAATTCTAGAAAATCAGTACTTTCCCATAAACCAGTACCGGTATTTTTTAGTTTTTTGGATGGATGAAGTCAAAAATCGCTCAAATAAAATATGCAGGTCGTTGTGTGTTACTGTAAAACTGTATATGTCATGTTTAAGGGCACCATGACAAAATGGCCCGTACAAAAACTAACACAAGGAACGACACAAAAACTCTTACAACATCATGACGCAACAGACATTTAGACTTTTTTTATTTTCTTTTTATTGATAATTTCTTAAACGAATTATCCAAGAAATGTTGAGTTACCGCTTTGGTATGGTCAATGACTTTCATTGGGAGTTTAAACCAGTTTTAAGCTATAGCAAACCTTACACTTTCTCAACATTTTTTGGAGAAGAAAAAGAAAGAAAAATGCATTTAATCTCTCCAACCAGGCCACTTAGAAGGTGAACAAAACGAAAGGAAAGGTAAAAGAAGCAAAATTAAACAGAGATGGGTGAAAAAGAGAGAATTCTAAGTACAAACGTCTTCTGCCTGTGAAAATCATCACAGGTTCGTGGCAGAGTGATGACCTAATGTTTTATTTTCTGTTTCACTTGTTTAAGACATAAGATTTTGGTATAAGAAGTATTATCAAAATCTTAATGCAGGAAAAAAGGGAAACTCCCATGAATCCCCTTAAAGCAAAACGAAATCATGACATGTTTTCTTGGAATATTAAATTGCTGACTATGAAATTGGTATTTATCCAGCAATGTATCCATATTACGTTGAAAGAGATTCAGATCATACTATTACATAACGTCTATCAGAATTGCCATGCAGAGAACATAGAATTTTCCTTAGATCACCGTAGTACTTTGTTGAATTGTTTAAGACAGGAAATGTATTAACGTAAGGGTAAACGCAACTAGAGACAAATAGAAAATTAAGTACACCTAGGTTATTACATTATATGTTGTATATACATATTAACTGGTAACCAATATACAAGGTATGACGTTAAGAGATGCACAACATGGAAAACTTAATCCTTAAAGATGCTAGGCCTGTATCTTAATACCCTTATAACCGGTCACCCCTTTGTCAGTATGTTAAGTATACTAAATGAGTTAACCCTGAAAAAGAAGTGCACACTTTTATGACAAATGATGTGTTTTGGACAAAAAAATAAAAACAACAACAATAACAAAACAACAAAAAGCAAACATAAAAATCCTTGTCCGAGACGGAAATTAAACCCGGGACCTTTGGCGCCGCAGTCTTATGCGTTATCTCTAGACCAACGAGTCATCTAAACATATTGAATAAAATAAAGTTATTTAACTGTATCAACGTAATGGCTCGAACCATAACTGAACATAGCCAATTTTGCTGGCTACACTTTTCAACACAGTCGTTTAAGTTCTCATATTTACGGGAGTAGGATTCATAGCATAAGCATGGTTAAAAGTACATGTATGATGTAAACAATTCTGGTCAAAAGATACATGCATAACATCTTCAATACCGTGTAAACTACTTTAATGTATTGCCCCTTAACCATTAATTCTGTTACTAAAACAGTAAGTGCTGCTACCCATATACTACATGTATATAATTGTTTTGTTGGTCTTAAGGGCATCAGAACTGAATGAAATAGTTTTATTACAATTTTAAATCAAACCGATTTTCCAACATAATGTCAAAATATTTGTTTAGCTTGTTTGATATCCTCAGTACTAAGGGAAAGAAACATCTGAATTGACATGATATAACATTTTAACATTAATCTAATGTATTTAAATTGTCGGAAAACAAGTTTAGCAATAACAATAACCAAATTTTTGACATGGACATTCTCCCACATCACGTATGACAGTTCTCCGCAAAATGACAGTGAATTTCCATAAAACGATGCCTTAATGCAGACTCAGGGATGTAGGGCATCATTAATCTTAAAAACAACAACGTTAGCGTGGCTTGAATAGATGAAACGAATGCCACGTGCACTCATTTTCATTTCAATTTTTAATAGAAAAGGTAAACAACTGATAACGACAAATGTAATAAAGTTACATGTATGTAACTGATTCAACGTTATGCATGAATACGTAAACAGACAGAAACCAAATTTGCGAACCAGATTATGTTAAACAAGTTGAAAGTCAAATTTCGCCATATTTTGAAACGCTAATGCTATTTCATCTAGTATATTTAACACACTGGAAAGTTAACGAATTATGAGTGTATTATTACATAGGCATATAGACATGGCATCTTTAAAAAAGACACAAAATATCACATGTTGTTGTATCATTTGTTTTTGCTGCTTGAATGTTATCTAAAAGGAGCAAATGTGTGCCGAGAAAGCATCATGTTAGACTACACAATGTCGTTTAACTACGTTTTGGTCGTCATAGAACCGTAGGCGATATGTTTATCGTTGACGTATGTATTCGGTGGTCTTCTAGATTTGCATGTTAATGGAACACTTTATGGTGATTAAGTTCTTGATATGGACACCGGCTCAATAACTTTGTTCTTCTAAACTTAAGTTAATATGAAGATACGTATCCAATAGTTCCCCACATGTTCATTTAGTGTACTGGTCTGAAATTGTCCTACTTCTTAAACAATTTCAAATGACGTTGTCCTCTTATAATCCACATATCAAATAATTTCTTTAATAAAAGAATTGTGTTTGGTTAAAACGGCTCATATAATAAAGGTCTTTCAAAATTTTGCAGTTGTGTTGCTTGCACTACTTGGCCAAATTACTCTTAATTTATGAAGTCGAAACACAATATCCTCGACGATCAACAGTAACATTGTATTCATTTATTTTTCAATGTTGACATTGAATGGGGTAGGTAAATGTCACAATTGTGCAACATTCTATTGAATAGGTATGTATTTACATGGTGAACAAGACGTATATGGGAAAAAAGTCGGCTGTGAAAATTAAGGGCGAAACATTAGCATAAGCAGATAATGTAAAATAATTCGATATGCTTTCATGGTCCTGGCAGCATGCTTAGATTCAGTTAAAATAAGTGCAGATGGCGTGCTGTATAAGACACTACTTTTGTGTACATATTCTAAAGAGAATATAAATTTAAGAGATTTTCAAAGAAAACATGTTGTAAACAATGTAGACATGTCAAGTTTAAGGGCACCTTAATAAGCAATAATGGATTTTAGAGATAAAAGGGCAAACTATCAGAAAATAGTAAATATAAACTACCTTGCACTTCCCACGCAACACTTTTACTATTCTTATTAGCACAATACGTATCCTATTAATTTTAATGATTATTTCGACAGCACTGTTAAACAGTCAAATAAAAGCATAGTTCAAAACACAAGTCCAAACTTTTACATTGTTATTGTGTTTAACTCAGCAAACGTATTACAAATGTAGGAATATTTTTCCAGATATATTTGCTTTAAATTACATGACGCGTAAGCACATAACTAGAAAAAACAAATGATCAACATAACCAATCGTTTAAGGTGATTAATACTCGTTATGATATGTGTTTCCGAGCTACATGTACCTTGCTCAGCCTTATTGCTGATAAGACGCACACAAACGTCTCAGCAGTGTTTCAGCATTGAACGTTCCTATTTAATAGGTGTTAGTGTGTCGCTCTTCAGCGATTTTGTTTTTTAAATGACCTGATCTTTTTGTCGACTATTTTGTCAATATGTCAATAGAAAATGGTATTTTATCGTCAAACAGAATGAAATAATAACATAACCTCAACACATATTGTAAAATACGTCCACACAGTATCAACGATATGTACCTATTAAAATGTTGACTGCTCCCAAAAGTCCTTATTCAGACATAGATGCCTACTGATACCCAAGGTCCGGAATATATCACTGAGAAGCGAAATAATATTGCAGAAATAGATACCTCACTTAATACGCGCTTTGCGGCATTAGGCTTTGTAAACATACTTATTGACACGATCGTACACTGCCACTTTAAGAGTAAAAGAATAAAAATAACGTTTTTGTCTATGAAATATATAAATAACGTAAAAATTGTCAATCGTGTGCGTGACTTGTCTGAAGGTTACTGAATGTATTCTTCACCATTCTGTAAAAGTCCATAAATGATTCTAAATGTGTTAATGTTATTGTAAAAAGTGATTCATCATTAGTGATGGATTACGTTCTCATACCAATAAAAACAGAAATGTATGTTAAATGTACTTTAATAATGATTTTTGTCAACAATCATGATGCTCTTGACGTAACTGCTATTGTGAAACAGTATCACTGATATCATTATGTCTCCCCCCCCCCCTCTGGGGGAGACATATTGTTTTTGCCTTGTCCGTCTGTCCGTCTGGCTGTCTGTCCGTCTGTCACACTTCGTTTCCGCTCAATACCTCGAGTACCCTTTGACCCAGAGCCTTCAAACTTCATAGGATGATAGCCCTTATTTAGTAGAAGACCCCTATTGATTTTGGGGTCAGTAGGTCAAAGGTCAAGGTCACAGTGACCCGAAGAGTGAAATCCGTTTCTGCTCAATAACTCGAGTACCCTTTGACAAAGAGCCTTCAAACTTCATAGGGTGATAGCCCTTATTGAGTAAAAGACCCCTATTGATTTTGGCGTCAGTAGATCAAAGGTCAAGGTCACAGTGACCCGAAGAGTGACATTCGTTTCCGCTCAATAACTCAAGTACCCTTTGACCCAGAGCCTTCAAACTTCATAGGATGATAGCCCCATATTAAGTAGAAGACCCCTATTGATTTAAGGATTAGTAGGTCAAAGGTCAAGGTCACAGTGACCCGAAGAGTGAAACCGTTTCCGCTCAATAACTCGAGTACACTTTGACCCAGATCCTTCAAACTAGAGTGATAGCCCTTATTGAGTAGAAAACCCCTATTGATTTTGGGGTCAGTAGGTCAAAGTCAAGGTCACAGTGACCCGAAGAGTGAAAATCGTTCCCGCTCAATAACTTAAGTACCCTTTGAGCCAGAGCCTTCAAACGTCATAGGGTGGTAGCTCTGATTGAGTAAAAGACCCCTATTGATTTTGGGGTCAGTAGGTCAACGGTCAATATCACAGTGACCCGAAGAGTGAAATCCGTTTCCGCTCAATAACTTGAGTACTCTTTGACCCAGAGCCTTCAAACTTCATAGGGTGATAGCCCTGGTTAAGTAAAAGACCCCTATTGATTTTGGGGTCAGTAGGTGAAAGGTCAAGGTCACAGTGACTTGAAGAGTGAAAACCGTTTCCGCTCAATAACTCGAATACCCTTTGATCTAGAGCCTTCAAACTTCATAGGGAGATTGCTCTTATTGAGTTGAAGAACCCGTTTGATTGTGGTGTCAGTAGGTCAAAGGTCAAGGTCACAGTGACCCGAAGAGTGAAAACCATTTTCCGCTCAATAACTCCAGTACCCTTAGACCCTAAGCCTTAAAACTTCATAGGATGATAGCCCTTATTGAG
>Ga0224511_10001707_pt1 | contig 13740 bp, 4 predicted proteins | sample SF_May12_sed_USG_2_FD_169988 | JGI IMG/M metagenome (GOLD analysis project Ga0224511, IMG submission 169988) | Sediment microbial communities from San Francisco Bay, California, United States - SF_May12_sed_USGS_8_1 | ecosystem: Environmental > Aquatic > Marine > Sediment | place: USA...
ATCTTGTATTTGTGAATAAATAAATAACTGGTGGTACTTTAATTGATTTCTTTGAATTCCTTGACCCCTAAAACCTATGGTTAGACACCAACCCCACCTTTCTAGGTTGAAAAGTAAATGAGATATAGCGATTTTACGCTCTCGGCGGCCATCTTGGACGCCATCTTGAAAATGACCCTTTTCCGGAAGTCAGATTGTACTAGATTTTTAGTATGTTATTTAGCATGCCTAAAGGTACCAAAAACAATTAAGAAACCTTTTGTATCAATTTTTTTTGGGGTTCAACGCCAATTTGATCCGTCTAGAATGCAATTACGGTAAAATAAAATGCATTTTGTTTTAAACTACCGTAATAAGACCGAAATAATTTATACAAACCTATCGTCCTAGAATTTGAATTACAGACATTTGAATGAACCTACGATACCAGTCTTCGTGATCGGATATAAAGCTAGTCACAGGACTTGTTCTTAAATTCAATTTAATGGCCAAAGTACAACTTGTACAACCCCTGGGTCAAAAGCGAGCCTAGACATATGCACCGATAAAACTTGTATTTCTTCCTGTGCCATGCAGGACCGCAACATGTAGGCTTAGTCGAACCAATGTGAATTTGTACATGTGTGAGGGAGGGTATTGTGAGCTTTTTTAATTATTTACAGGCATACAGTGGTAAAGAGGCTTGTGGTCACTACTCTGGTCATGCAGGCCTCCAAGGTGGGCGTGGCAACTAGGGTGGCTGGAAGCTGGTTCCAGATGCATATAGCAGTGGCAATGATTCCCTCAGTGTCTGGGTTCTGCAGTAGGTATGAATACATATCTCATACTGTAGCCTCTTGTAGATGTGTTCTGGAGATGTAGAACAGCTGATAAGTCAAGGGCAAAAAGGTTGTAGGTAAATTGTACATCATCACCGGTTTCGTCTGCCCTCTGTCGTAAGGTCTCCTATCCTAATGTCTGGAGCCTGGCACAAACGATTTGATCTGTTTGCGGTAATTCCCAGATACAAATCTGGCGGCTCTGCGTTGAGCCATCTTCAGTGTCTGGCTGTTTGACTTTGTATGAGTGTCCTAGACCGTGAAGGTATATGTTTGTTCCAGCTGAGACCATTGACCGAGGCCTTGCAGCAGGTTTCTGGTTGATCTGGAGTATGCGTAAAGGTTGCGCCTTAGGAATGCCTAGATGCTGTTGGCCATTCTTGTAGTCATGTCGATGTGGGCGTTCCATGTACGGTGTCATGATGGTAAGGAACAAGAAAGGGTCAAGTACCGTACCCTGAGGGACCCCGAACGTTACTGGAGCTGCTGTTGTAGAAAAGCTAATGATGATGCTGTGAAAAATGTGTTCAATAAATTTGCAGGTGATGTGGGTGAGGGAAATGGATCTGTAGTTGGGTTATTTGCTTCTGTCGCCCTTCTTGTAGATGGGAGTGGCGTGAGCTGTGCGTCAATCATCAGTATCTGTCCTTGGACCAGGGCTGAGTAGCGTACTGTAAAGTGTAAACCGCGGGATTACAGGGTCGCTAGTTCCCTCCCTGACGATTAATACGGCCGCCATGACGGCATTTTCTATTTTGTTTTACTGTAACCATACGAAATGGTCAGTATTTAATGCTCACAGAAATTCCCAAGATATTTATACAAATATGCCAGTTCACTAAAATTAGTCAAAATATGAATGTATTTTGTTAATAATTTGCCAGTTTTGGGAAAGCAAAGACCATAATTTGGTAATACTGTCAAAACAGTCAAAACAATAAAGTAAAACCTTCTTATGCCGGCATCATATAATTTGGCTTTTTTATCTTTATGAGTCCGGGTCGATCGAGAATGCGTTAAACAAAGACGGCAACAAACCGACTAATTTTGTCAAGCTCGTACTGTAACTCGATCGTGTGTGTTACCGTTAAGCCACTGTCACAACCCGCCGTACGTGCTACTTCTTGCTGTCCATGTGCAAAATAGTAGGAAAAATTTAGAAATCATACGTATGAGCTGCGTGCAGGCTACATATCAACCACCAGTACGTGTGACATGCGTGCTCCGTACGTTCACGTATGTGCCCCGTACGGCCACGAGAGCAACACGCACTCCGCGAGTCTTTTTTAAATCTCATTGGCACTTGTTCTGCGTGCCACTTTATAAGTACGTTGTCCATGCGTGGTCCGTGCGTGGCCCGTGCTGACTCCGTGCACCTTCTTCAGTTTAAATATCCAAGAACACGCGCAAACTTTTAATTAGCAAGTTCGTGCTTCGCACTTACAACGCACGTTGTGCGCACACTGATCTCAGCAGTACATAAAAGTTGAGTCGACGATTCATTGCATCACTTGTGTTCAAGATGCCACCATAGAAGGTAGCAAAAAGATAGGCGAAACAGGCATCGACAGACGATGGGGAGAGGACCCATGGACCCACCGTCTCCTGAAGCTCGTCGAGCTTCTTGTTGCTCCGCTATTTTCCGTAAAAATACAAACAAATATAACCTCGTGTTCCTGTGTCACTGCCAGCTGCTTTTGAAGCAGCCGATTCCGCAATTTCTGCGGTTGTAGGATCGCCATTTCAAGACAGCGGCACTTTGGATTTCTGGAATCATCGATGAGTCTTTTTTATATATCAGCCAACTTACTTGTACGTACATGTACTTACCACGTGCGTGCGAGTTAGAAAACCGTACGTGAGCAATGCGTGTACGCAGGGGTGGCGAAATCTGAGAAATGTATACTTGTCCACGGACAATCGGTTTAAAAAACATTTGTCCGTACCAGTGCACTACTTGGCCGTACTTAAATAAATACAAATGCAAGTATTTCAACATGATGTTAAATGAATGCACTTAAAACGCTATCTCACAAAATCGCTATCATAATTTAACTGCAATTTTCATATCAAAAATTTCTATTCGATTCTGCAATGAAATATTTATCAGCTTGTAATCTCATTTATTTTCACTTGGTCAAAACTTATAGATACAGATCTGTGACTAATAGATCTAGTACGTGTAATACCGGTAGGCCCATGGCTCTGATCAGCATTTTGATTTTTTTTGTCCCAGATTGTAACGTTTTGTTGTTTCTTTCAATGTGATTATAAATAGGTGTTTTATTTAAATGCTGCATTTGTGTGCTAATGTTCTCTATGATCATTTTTTTAAATGAGGATTTAATAAGAAAACAATTCACCATCTGTAAATTTTGGTCGCAAAAACGTATGTCAAAATTGAAAATGGATAAGAGAGCACCACCTCCTTTGTAAATTACTTAAACTTGGATCGATAACAAGATGCTTCCTTTCTCTTTCAACTTTGGTGTCGGTTGCGACAATTTAGGGTATAAAAAGTGTTAATGGACTTAAAACACTTTGGCTTAGATTTTTTCACTTGTCCACGGACAAGTCAACTGGAAAAAGTTACTTGTCCGGAGCAACAAATGTACGACTCGGACAACACGGACAATTGATTTCGCCACACCTGCGTGTACGTACTGTTTCCATACGTTAACATGGCAATCGCACAGAGAACGTACGTTGTCAGTACGTACTACTAACTTACCACGCACGAAACGTACGATACACGCAACCGCTCACCCTTAGACGAGGCGTTCGTGCCACGTACTAACATCGTGAGTGGCAAGTGCGTTCTCTCCGCTGATGCCACGTCCTACCCAAGTGTTAAGAAAAATCGCAGCGCATGTAGAATCCAAAACACGAACGGACAAAAAAAGACGTACGGCTGGCTGTGACCATGCCTTAACGCGACCCATTACCAGCGCTGCCGTACGGTCGATATAATTATAAATTGTTTAATAAGTGTTCTTTTATATTCCTTTTGAATTGTTTCTGTAGTGATGACATAGCACATCACATGTGGGGATTACCATTGTTTATTTATATTTATAAGATACTTAATAAAGTCAACAATTACATTTTTCTTTGTAAACTGTGTTGGAGATTGCCTATTTACAGTGGGCAGGATGACGAAATTATGTTGCTTTGTTTAACAATTGCTTAAAGAAGTCACATATATGGTCACGTAACATCACGTAATATGTGAGAATCATTAGATATTAAGAAGCTGTCGTCAATCAGTTGTAATTTTGCTGTCTGGTTAAAAGCATATAATTATGGTCAACGGTCTAGTTATTTACTAAAATTCTTAACCAGTTCATAAATCTACACGAACCGTTCAAAGGACTAGAACGTTTATATGTACAATCAAATGTCTATGTGTTATCCCTAATATAGTGCCGTGGAACTCAACATGCTAGGGTGGGTATTAAACGCGTTCAAGTTCGATGAAATCTGTTTCTATTATATATATGTATGTCTTGATAACAACAAAAATGTAATCAACATTATAAATTATATCCATTCGTTTATATATTCATTTATTCATGTATTCAGTGGAATAAAACATACATTAAACATGGTTGATAGAATGCACACATAACACCACAAACAATGCAAAGACATACATTAAAGGAAATCAGACTAGCTGTTTATATACATGTTTGTGAATACATTGGCATTACAAAGGAAAACACTCAACACAATACAATCTGAACCTTATCTCATTACAAATATATAATTTTTCCATTTTTCCATCATTCCATTACTGTTGTTCGATCTCCGCTGATCAGATAAAAATTTGGCATGTATAAAATGCGTTTTATTTATTTATTTTATTATTTATTTTATATTATTATATGTGTCTCATTTTCAGATCCTTTTTGGAAATATTGCCATAAAAGAATAAACAAATTTGTTTTGTATGAAAAGTACGCCTGCTACAGTTCGTTTGTTAATTGATGTACTGAAGTAACGGCCACGTAGGACATAAGGACTTTTCTGTGTCAGAAAACTTCAAATCTGACAAATTAGAACTGGTTCACGCTGAAGGATATACATTGTTTAATCAAAGCAACAGATTTGAACGAGCAAAAATGCAAACAGAACAGCGCAACACATATACTTAAGACAAGTGCACCTATATTCATACAAACAACACACGTAGTGATGGGGTATACAACATGGCAGTTTTTGGTTACTGTCCCATAAATTGACGTCCATTTGTCGGACCACCTGAACTGACGTTTGGTTTAACAAATGGCCGGAATTTACTTAAAGGCACAACGCATAAAGTCATTTGGGCCAACAAGATGGCTTGTTTGTATCGTTAGATACGCGCACATGCAATGTTTAACGTAACGTGCTTTCCCGCTTTTGTCAGAGCATCAGGCGTAATTTCAAGCATTCTGTCGATCTGTCGATATGTCAATTGAACGTTGTCTTGGTAACTGTCCCGTTGACAGTGCTTGTTAAGAGAAGTACATATTTAACTAATTAGCTTTTATACGCGAACCAGGCCACGTGAACATTATAGTCATTTATATAACATGGCCTTATTACTATGGACCGGTAGTTTGAACACATCGACTTAGAAAGCAACTACTTATTGAATTGTGTATTAGAGAACTGCTCAAAGACAGACCATGTAACACATCACACACATTGAAATTAAAGAGGGGGCACTGATATATCTTTAGTCATAACACTCATTTTGGAGAAACACAACAATAAACCATCTTTATATTTTATGCAAAACGTGTTGTTTTTACAGGAAAAAATATACATTAAACTCACAAGTCAAATCAATAAACTAATAGATGAGTACTGCAAGCTGCAGTCTTCAACATTTTATTTCGAAATAACTTTATTAAAACAAACAATGCATTTGTAACAAAGACTTATTATTTGCCTTTATTTAAAATTATACCATGAGTTTTAGCCGACATATTGACTGTATTTGACAAACTCTCGAAATATCATCTCCCTTCTGTGTAAGGAGTTAACCCATTGAAACATGTTAATTAAATCAGTGTGTGTCAAATCATTGGGTTAACAACAAATGTATTTAGAACAGTCAATCCTTACAGAACTTCCTCGTACACTTCAGATTCCCGCACATTTTCGTAAGTCGGCTCAACTGGAGTCGGTGTAAGGCAGGTGGCGGATGGGCCCATTTGTTCCATTACATCGGACAAGGTGTCTTTACAACCAGTTGCCATTTCTGTCTGTGGCATTTGGCGTTCGGGTCTTTTTCTTCTGTTTAAATAGAACATTATTTGTTTCATGTTAGGGTTATCATTGTTATGTTCTTTTTTTATTTTATAACTATGCACAACAAATATATTATATAATATTTTTTCATAAAATGTCAAGTAATATACAAATGTATAGTTTTTAACTTTAAACTACCCTAACCAGCATCTTTCATAGAAATAAGACAATGAGGCTCCCTGATGGGAACAAAATGTTGAGGCGAGGAAGCATACTTCACCGAATATAGGAAACGGTCCAATTAACATATCTTAACATACGAACATGTCAACACGTGTATTTTTTTTATCCCATGTATGTTTTTTTCACGATTAAACAGTTTAGATTTTTAGTTGTGTACATGCGAGTTGATGAACATGTTATTTAGACGTGTTTGCAACTTTAAGTGATATTTCATTTTAAAACAATTAAATTATGAAACGCATCAGAAAACTTAACTAACTGTTACCTAACAATGATGATAGCTGTAGCGCATATGATAGCCACAACGATTACCGATCCACCAACAGACGTGGACAGAACTATCACCTGTTGTTGAGTCATCGACGGAGATGCTGAGGCTGTAGATTGAAGCAAAGCAGATGCTTTCTACGATAATTGCTACAAACATACCCATTTAAGGAATAATGATGATTCATCTTTAATTTGAAAAGATATGTTAGTAATTTTAATCAGCTTGTATGAGTGTATAGAACAATTTAATAGTTTGTCGTGTTGATATTTCAAAAAGTCAAGATGTTGCAGTATACATGTAATATTGATATAGAGGCATCAAGGGTTGCTACTAGTTCATAACGGCAGTACGTAGCATTTAAACTCAAATACTAGTATATCATCAATTGATAGATCCATAACATGGTCATGCATTTAAATAAGAATAGAATTCTGATTTAACCACAAACATTGCCATGCGTTCTATGGTTAGCAACACTATTGAGGTGCAATTCTTAATGTAATCTTTTGTTAAGATAAACTGATAATAGGGAGTATGGCCATCAATGGATCTATGCATTGATAGCACTGTCGGTCGGCTTACAAAATAATTCTTATTGTAAACAAGACAGACACGAATCATTCAAATCATTTGAAGATTTGTCTGCTTTTGTACGGTGTTTGTCTCTTTCATAATAATAGTTTCTAATAGTTGAAGAAAATCAAATCGGACTATGTGAATATACATTACAGATTTTTATTTTTTTTAACCAACCGTTTTTCCGTTTCAAACAAGTGGGTGTACACTCACCCTAATTTCCAACGCCCCCTAAATTCATCTGGCGATATCTCGTAGGAATATTATTCGATTGTTGCGAAACTCACCAGTTATACAAATCAAAGCATTTTACGTTATATTGTGTGTTTTTCAAAAACATATCCATACGTATTTTTTGAGAAAATACTGTTTTTCGAACATAACCCTATTTTTGAAATTCACAAAACTGCAACCGTAATTTCAGTATAAATTTAACCACAATAAACGTATAAAACTGTGTTTTAAACATAAATGTACATTAAGTTCAACATTAACAATAATTTACCATTTAAGTAATTTCATTCTTAATGTTTATGTTACCATAGTAACGATTTCTTGTATAAACGTTTGCGCCTAAAAGGCGCAAGGAAATGCATTCAATTTAACACAAAACCGACCAACAATTTCAGCCGCGTTTCTTTAACATTTCCATTTGGTAACAAACTTCATTTGAACATGCCTGTTCTGGAAGAGTCACATTTAGGCGATTTTGGCGCACCTATTCTTTGCACTTCCGGTCTGTGCGGGATGTTTTTATTGATGTTTAATTGACGAGCTATTAAAATCCAGCATAATAATTGTCTGTAGATTGTCAATTTCAGATAAAAAAAACAAGATATATTGTTATCTACTATTCTGAGCATATTGTAATTAACAAAAACAGCACGCGTCATAGAAAATGAGGTCATAGTTAATAACGTCATCAATGTAAAACAAACGCTTTCCGAATTAGATTTTGTCCGGAAAAAGAATCTGTTTGATTGTTTGTAATGTATCTATGTTATATGGGAGATTAAAAGAATTTTAAGCAACCCGTGCTAAAATAAGCTTATTTTGAATTTGCAACATTAATAAACGTCAATTGCGCGTTATAAAGATCTTCTGCGCGTTCATAAGCTTCTGCCATTAGTTGATAATTTTTGTGTTTTTACATTCATCTTAATATTCTTAATCATTTACAACCAATTTTTATACATTTTAGAACAACGATGGCTAGCGTAGGGACGTAACGTCAAAATCACATGTGACGTCAAAATGTTGCCGAAGCTTTCTAAATTTTAAAATTTGTAAAAGAATTTTAAAAACGCTGTTTTAAAGTATATTGTAGTAAAATGTCATAACGTTACAAGATCTATTAACCATACAGTGTCAAATTAAAAAATGGGGGCGTTGGAAATTTGTTTGAGTGTATTTGTGAGAAAGAATTGAGGAAGAGACAAATAGATTGATATATTGGGAAAGTTCAACGTGTACACACACTATTTAATGTTTATATAATTGATTCGTAATGCATTGGCATGTCTTGATGATGTGTATGATAGATTGATGTACTCGTATCTGGAATGAGTTGTAAGGCATACAAAATTGTAGGAAAAGTTACGCTGATCGGCCTACTCTAATGTTGGAGCATATTATAGGCAACACACGTTTTCTGCCTTAGCATTTATCCTAAATTATTAAATGTGTTTAGAGTATGCTCTTAAAAATTAATATAGTTAGGTGGGTAGGAATTTGAAGCATGAACATACTTCTTTCCATAATATTATTTACCAAAACAATTATGGAAAATACAAGGAATGAAGAGTCGGTACCATTTGCTTGTGTTACCCGAAAACACACCTTTTTATGCCGTGTTTCCTTTAAAGCCGTGTCTGGCCTCGCAGCAATTTAAACAGATCGGTACTGGGGGGTAACAAACAATTACCGGTATCTTGTAATGTCTTTAAAGCTGAACTCCCTGAAAAGTCGACAAAAGATCACGTTGTGAAAATGTATGGTAGTTAAATTCTTACTTAGTTAATTTACAAAATATTAAATGTTGAAGACGAATGACGAGTTTGAACAAAATAAGTAAACTTTGAGCAGGTTTTTATACCCATTGATTTATGTTATGAAACATAGGTCATCTCGTACACATTTAAGCATGTAGAGTAATGCCCAAACCGTGCTCTGGTGACTTTAATATAAATGGAAGAGATGTTCAAAGAAAAAATGTTGTAAACAATGTGGACAAGTCAAGTATTTGGGCACCATGACAAAATGGCCCCTACAAAAACACACAGAACATCACAAACACTTTAAGTACTAAAGCAAGGAAATCCGATCGAAAATAATTTCTATCTCATATGGACATAACTTAAACACCACTACCTTCTTACCATAACGGCCTTTTTAAACTGTTTAATGTTTCTGTAAACCTTACGTTTGCATAAAGATTACTGCTATTTTCGTTTCCGCTCTTACCTTGTTTCATCAGTCAAATAAGCAGTATGTCTAATGACCTAAAAATGTTATTTAATCAAGGGAGCTGAAACCTGGAATAAAATATAAGCAGCCTTTGTATGAGTTAAGCTTCATCGTCAGACTTATACATAGTATTCACCCATACACGTTTAAGCAATACTAATACGTTTCTTATTTGAGATTTAGCCACCCATAAAGTTGCATGTTGGTACCTGCAATTGGCGTTTAGATACTTTCATGGCAAAATGTAAGAACGGAAACTTTCAATGGGCCATTATTATTGTCACCGAGCTATGGGTGGAGCACCAGTCTCTAAGGGAATCCAGCGACTGTAAACACCTGTGGCACTGGTTGTGGTGACTTGGCCAGTTTTATTTTCTTCATGGGAGTCAGTATTCGTATAACCTCTGGTTGGGTCTTTGTCCAAATGATAACAACATTTCATTACCTTAAAGGAGGAACTTGTTATGTTGACGGACAAACATTGTGGGCGGAAAATAAATACCGAAATATAAAGAACCACAACAACATTTTTTTTTACTTCCAATGACATCCCACTATTTACACCTTTTCGATCAACCACTTAGTATTTCAGCTACCGTTTACATTTCTTTCATGCAATTTAATCAGCTAAGTTGAAGATAGCCCAAGTGTGGGGAAGATGTTTGCAACTTTTTTGCAATTGGTTTTATTGTAGAAGCTGCCATTGCTTTGGAAGGACCTCATGTCATACACCGTCAGAAACAAGAAACAATATGGAAAATAAAGAAATCATATTATAAATGTTTAAGAGATCAACAATTAAATTTCTTTCCAGCTACATTTACACCATATCAAAGATGTTTGTGGATATTTTGGAAGATAAATGCTCCCAGTGGGACTATTTAACATAGCAGGTCTTGCAATTCTACTTTACAGCTTTCTTCAAGTAAGGGCAATAAAACAAGACCAAATTTTGTTTTGTGGGAAGGTGGGATTGAAGGTCTGTTGTGTTGGTGCCGAGCTCAAATGTCTATGATAAACGGAACGCAGACGAGTTGATTAAAAACAATTCGGTGCTGTGTTCAAGCTCACTTTTGACACAGGGCTTTAGTTGTTATTTACATATTCTACTTATACAAAATTTCTTCTTGATATCTCTTGTAGTTTCAGAGTAATGATTCTTACATGACGGACGGACGTACGGACAGACGAACAAAGCGGCGACTATATTATGCTCTCCCTTTTGGGAGCATAAAAAATTAAAGATGTGGCAATCATGTTTAAATATCCATCTGTTTTTGTTTATCAAAATACTAAACATATATGCTATGCCTGTATCTTTTAACCAGAATCGTCTACATCCTACGATACTTAAGCAGTGAATCATTTTCCCGTCAATATATGAAAAACTTAAACTTAAAGTATTACAGAAAAAAACACTTGAAAAAGTGTGACCCATAAAATTGGTTTTGTTTACTTATGTATCAACCCATTAGGTTGAAACAGTTAAATAGCTTGACTTTAATCTATACGTTCAGTTGTTTCGGTGGTCTATAGGTAACGTAGCAGACGTCAATGCGAGACATCTTTAACTACAAATTTTGAGTGTCCGAAAAAGCTGGGGAGTGGTGCGGTCGCATCCGTCCCTTCCCTTGGACATTTGGCTGTTATGTAAGGACAAAAGTAACATTTTAAATTTTATTAAGAAGCAATATCATTAAACAATTAGCATGCTATATTATAGCAAATCGTATAAAAGGTACATGCACATCATGAACTTTATAATGGCATTTATGATATAAAAACTACACAATATTGATCCATTCTCATGACATGGGATTTTATTAAGGCAAAATTGCTAATGTGGCAAAACACGGCAAAACTAACTATGCATGCATGGAAAACGGATATGCAGACTGTTTAAATTTGGAAACCTTATGTTTAACTCTTTTTATTGAATATAATGAAATAATCTGCTGCCTTTAACTTATGAAAACAGCAATCGTCTAGTAATCTAAACATTAAAGTATATCATGCATTGCAGCATACTAGTATACGAAAATCAAGTAAACAACAAACAAGCACGTTTAAATTAATGTACTATACTTATATGATTATACAAATGAGTATACGTGTTTAAAATTAAAAACAACAGTAATAATTGATGAGCATTTAAGTTTTAACCCTAAAATATTATTCAAGTTTGTAATCTTATTGATAATAATTAAACAATAATTATTAAATATTTGATATTTTTATCATTAAATCAAATTAGTATGATACATAAAGACTAACAGAGTACATAAAATGCTATAATTTCTATGTAAATTACTAAGCACCTTGAATTAATAAATAACAAAGATAAACCGATATATCACACATATTCATTCAAATAAATCATTTAAGTGGATGCTATGTACAAACTAAAATCAGTCAACAACTTAAACTCACATCAAAACCTTAAGTAATGAAATGAAGGAAACCACAATTATGTTGAATAAATTAATCCTATTTGAGCTGGCAACACTTTTAACAAATAAGTTCATTGGACCAGACACCATCAACTCGCTGTCACTTGGATTAGTCACGTGATCAGTTGGTTTTGTCACGTGGTCTTCTTTTGTCACGTGACCGGTGACAAATTCAACAGCTTCGCCCGTGGAATTGGACTGAGATGGTTTCTTTGTGCCTGAAGCAAGTGAAGAGGTGCTCTGTGTATTGTCAAGTTCAAATATTTGCGAATAACATTAACTTTCAAGCTAAGAAATTAATTTGAAATGTACATTTAAAAGGTTCCTAACATAATAAAATTTGAGACCTATTCATACAAAAACCCAGAATATGGCAACCTTTTAATACAGTTTTTGACAATAATAGCAATACATATCCATGGTGGTTTCTTTTCCGTCATTCTAAATATGATAATCAACGTGTATATGCACGCAATGTCAAGAAGAAATCAACACGGAGTGAGGTTGTCTTCCCACTGTCTTCCCTCAAACTAAGCCGTTTGTGTTAACACGGTTTGAAACCTGCATGACTCATGTTCATTTTTCTGCAAAGAAAGCTAACTTACTTGTCGTGTATCTTTCAATGAGTGGTGGGGGCTGCCCTGTGTGGTACACGAGAAGGGCGCCGCTGCTCACGTGAACCAGTGTGGGAGATATCTTCATCGCGCGGCGTTTACGACGACCACCTATTGTACAATAAGGTATGACCATGTTTACAATAGTGGCACACTTAAATGGCAATATTTAATGTTGACTGTATAAAATTAATATACTTATATTAAACTTTTTTTGAGAAATAAGGCAAGGGTCATGTTTTGACCACATATGTTTGGTAACTGCGGTCAAGCAAAAAAAGCAAATCAGAATAGAAGAGTTCACCATAATATGGTATATAATATATAGGTTATGTTTGTATGATTGAAGGAACAAATGAATCTCTTGACGCCCCGTGGTTTCGCAAACGGACCCAAATCTCGCGATTTTCGATAGTATTTTAAAGCTCCTATCCCAGCCTTTGGTGAATTGAACATTTTAACTTTTTTTAATAAAATGTCAGTGACTGATTTAAAAACATAATATACATATCAAGCTACATTAAATTAGATTATTAATACGTTTTTCAATCGAAGAAACGTCATTTTAACATTGTAATAGCAAATTTATTTTGCAATAAATATATTCCGTTTCAAACGCTTTATTTTGTAAACATTGATCTAAAATGAGTTTGACTCGTGTGGCGCTATTTTGACTAGACTCACTCATTCTTGTTTAATCGGCCAAAACTATGTCCGGGGTATATAAGCACATTTTACAGGTCAAATTTATATAAAGTTATATTAAAAGTGAAAAAGGGTCCAAGTACAAAAAATCGTTATATGAATATCTACCATAAGTCGAGCAGACATTGAGCCCTTTCAATGAAAATAAAAATATCGCCATTTCTTGAGCTAAATTTGGCCTATAAAATGAGAATGGGTGATATATATAGATAAACATTACGCATTGACACGTGACCATAACCCACGGACCTGTGATGATTTTCACAGGCAGAGGACGTTTGTACTTAGAATTCTCTCTTTTTCACCCATTTCTGTTTAATTTTGCTTCTTTTTACTTTCCTATTGTTTTGTTCATCTTC
>Ga0224511_10001708_pt1 | contig 13740 bp, 13 predicted proteins | sample SF_May12_sed_USG_2_FD_169988 | JGI IMG/M metagenome (GOLD analysis project Ga0224511, IMG submission 169988) | Sediment microbial communities from San Francisco Bay, California, United States - SF_May12_sed_USGS_8_1 | ecosystem: Environmental > Aquatic > Marine > Sediment | place: USA...
CGTATTCCCCAAACATTACATTATGTGGCCAATGGTGGCCCTGCCATGACCTTCATAGGCTACCCAGAGCCCTTCCCCTGGTGTATGAGATCGTCCTGGATTTTGACTCACTCAGACCCCATCCTTTTGTATAGTCACTGAACACATGTTTCAAACCTAGTCTAGGCTATTGTGTACAGTTGACCCGGTCAAGAAATTGTTAATAAAACCATAGGTTTTTATTGGTTACCGCGAACCCAGTGTGCGTGTGAGAACTTGAGGTTTTCACATTCACACAATCGAATGGATTCAAATGAATACGAATAACAGGAATTTTCTAGTGCTTGTGTGAATTGTGGTTGTTTCGTTAGGCAGGAATCCAAAGACAATTCTTTTGCATGAAAGGCTGAATTAGTGCTAAGGTGGGGTTAAGTCGCCTGATCCAGACTAAACTGACCCTAGCCCACATAGTAGATTTATTCGCGTGCTTTTGGTCATATGCAGACAAAAAATTTTCAGATGCGTCTGTTCTGCAACAACGAAGCGACCCGTGAAGCGATCATAGAATAAGAAAGCAATGGATACTCTTGACATTTTGATAACCTTGACACTATATAAACTAGCACGCCCACTTTTAGGCACAGAATTTTGTTTGCTTGATCGAATTCACCTTCAAACGCAGCCAAGGTACGTGGTTTGTAAAAACGCACTTTTCGGGCGCACTTTTGAGCAGAAAAACTGAAAATGTGTCTGAAACCGGTTTTAAACAGGTTTTAAAACGGTGAAATAGGGACAGTGAAACAAGTAGCATTGATTTATTCAACAATTAGCCTAGGACACATTACACACATGTGGTAATAAATAAGTGGGCATTACCATTGGTGCTAGGTAGTGTAATGTGCATGAGCTTCTTGCATGCTCACTTGCCCATAGGTCCCACCATAAAAACGGTAACCTAATGGATAAGCTAACAGATAGGATTTTTATCCATGATCGTGATATCATTCACTCAAGCCTTGATTCTTAGTGTGATGGTCCATGAATTCCTCACATGATTTTCAGCTCTTGCTTATCAAGATAGATAGGGTGGTCCGTTGGTCAACAATAAACTATTCAAATATATATTTCAGCAGTTCCAACTGTTATAAACACAACGTCGCCATCTCTGTATAAAATCCTGTTCTGCTAGTTTGTTGAGCGCTCATACCTTAAAAGTGGAGTTTACATGGCGATTAGGCTAGCGTCACTGGTTGAGCGCCACTGAAAATGGGTGTGATCTTTCGGTGCACCAGTAGTGGAGAACCAATGTTGACACTGAACCACTGCTTACTGCCTATCTCTGCGTCACCCCTGACATGTAAACCCACTGTTGGCATTATTTGGACCTTACTTGGAGAAGCACCCACCTGTATGTGGTATATTTTAGGAAAGTCTCTGCAGACTCGGTAAGGGTTTTCAACACAACCAAGCCAGTCACCGCTATGCTTGATGATCACTTCCATCAGTCCGAACTACTAATCGCGACCCCAATTGGCATATACAGTTGGAATAGCAACAATCTCTTGCTACGCGCTGGCAGTGACACTGAAGCAGGATATAACAATGGACTTTCACTGACTGCTCGTTTTAGAGAAATTGTCTCCCTCGCTCAACTCAATAGAACTCATATCCTGGTGCTGGATTTGAGAAATCATTGCTTAAGATCTTGGGATGGTAACACGGTGTCACAGTTTGCCGGGAAGTGTGGTCATAAAGGCTATGCCGATTCTATAGAGTTAGAGCAGGCCTTATTTAGTCATCCTTCGGACATGGTAGTGATGGACCAGTTTGTGTATATTGTGGACAGTGGTAACTCTGTCATCAGACTCCTGGATACAGACGCTGGAGTTGTTGTCATGCTGATGAGGATAAATGAGAGAGAACTCCACGCCGTAAGAGGGATAACTCTCTACCCTGAACATAGGTTCTTATACCTAGCAGGATCCACTGGGGTCATGAAGACACAGGACCCTGCTACTTCAACTACACACCACCAGACACTCATCCCCGTCACAAACACTTCATTGTCCCAGGGTAATACTGATGGGATGTTTTCGGAATCCCAGTTCAATGGAGCTTCCAAGATGGAATGGCTCGATACGAACCATATGGTTGTGATTGATGAAGGCAACAAGAAAATCCGGCTACTAAACTTTAGTAGCGGCGAAGTAAAACAGTTCTGCTCAGAGTGCAATTTGGAATCTCCCAGGAGTATGTTGCATCTGCGTGATTCCCTCTATATTGGTGAAGATGATGGAGTGACTATAGTTCCTATACCACTTGGGAATGCCCGCGGAATTTCTTCTAGTTCTTTTCTGACGAGCGAAGTGGGTAAGCGATATCAGATATAGAACCATTGTTTTTTTACCGCTTCACAGTTATAGCGAAGTTGCAGGGTTAGATCCTGTTAAAATTGCTAGTTATGGTTTAGCATGGAGCACCATGAACTGGTTAGTGTCAGCAGTCCGTCTTGTAGGCATGCTTGCTTGTTTTCACCTAGAATTTATCTGAGGACGTCACACCCGCAAAAGAGTTGGTCATGCCACGCAGGTTATTGCAAAAGATCAATATAGATTCAAGTCCAATGCTCTACCACTGAGCTGATGCCACAAAATCCCATGACTCAATTAAGGGTTCTGGGAAGGTCCTTTATTTTCATTTTTCCCCATTTTTGTTAATCATCACAAGGTTCCGGACCCCAATTTTGTGCTTGCTATAGCCACTGCAACTGGTGAGCACAAGGAGATTCACAGTATTTAAATCAAATAAAGAAACCAAACTTTGATAAGCATCACCTTCAGACAATGACATACTTCATTGCTTTCTGAAAAAGGCAAAATCAGACTTGAGACAATGGTCATCAAAACATTACTGGTTATTCCTGGTATCAGCAAGTCACTCGAAGCTGTCATGGAATAATCCCCCCTCTGTTCATCATGTACATACAGGCATATTCTAGTTTATATGATTCACCACTACTCATATTCTGGCTTGGGCCACTACAAGATTACTTTGTTCCCGCTTTCCCCCACTGTCCCAGAAAACTGTCTTTTTCAGCTGCTTTAGGTTTTCTCATAATGTTCTGCGCAATTGTTATTTTGATTTGTAGCACATGCGAATCTCAAACTAGGAATCGGGATCTCAGCTGTAGTGCTTGTCATCGGAATTCTGTCACTCATCATCTTCTGCAGAAAAAGCAAGTTTGGTATGCACATATAAACCGCAAGGGGAATGTTTTCAACCACATTGGAACTCCGGGCACCTAAAACTTGGTTAAATTAGGACAACCAATCAGTCCAAACTAGAAAAGTACATGCTATGTATTTTGTAAGCTGGGTTCCATTGAGTTGATTCCGGATTGGCCTCTGTGCTGACAATAGTGTCAAGGTTAAAAGGGTTTTCTATAGCAATTGTTTTTTTAAAAATGAACTGTATGCTGTGCTACCATGTTGCCATCACGCAGCGGAATCACATGTATGGATTGAGCACTTAATGAAGGAGCCCTGTCCATAGAGCACCAACTCCATGAAGCAAACCATCCGGAAAACATGCCCTTAGCTTAGCGATGCCACCCATCATCCCATGTAAAACATACAGCACATAGAACACAGCATAAAGATGTCTCCGTTTAACTTGAACACCTATGTTTTCAGAGATGTCTACTGGAGAACAGATACCTAGCGAGAGTGAGTCCATATTACAACGACCACAAACTTTAGGCGCAGAAGGTACCGAACTAGGGGAGCTGGCGGAAACCAAACCAGAGAAAGTGAAACTCATATGAATCATTCCAGCTGTGCCATATATTGCTAACAAGATTAATTGCAAGCATAATAGCATCATGCCTACCCCTAGCTATATACTAATAGGTTTTTATCGCCAATTGTTATACACTAGGTGCACCAATAAACTCGCCAATCTCTAAATTTTCTACTTTTCTCATACAAATACAATATTATACAATGGATGTCTCACTTCAATACGTTATATAAGGAATTGAGTACTTTGGTTAAGATCATACTGGTGACTAGTGTGTCGCAGACTAGCAGTAGCAGATCTTTTTCTATACCTATTAAGGCCAGCTACATAATGAGAAAGTGGCCTTTAGTGTTACATAAAAGCTAGGTCACTACAAAGTCGTTTCTAACAGCGCAATAGCTTCAAATAATACTGAAAATCATCAGAAGAGATACGCGCAATTATGATTTGGGGAAAACTCACCTATTGTTTAGACTGTCCAGAACTTTATATCCACCTCAACATGAATAAATAAGAAGGTACTCGTGCATCTGATGCAACATTTCACATTCTACATCAGTTCTACAAATGACGAAAAGATTATCGGCGGTGTTTGGATCGCTTCAATTCCCGTACTCTCTTAGGATCAGCGGGTAATTGATGTTTGGGAAACCTATTGCAGGGCCAATGGAGTCCGTGTGCTATTGCATGACATGAGCTCTGTAATACCGGCCGTACTCATGTTTATTGGAGTGTCGCCGACTTGCCACCGATATGAGCTCATTGTGTGGAAAACTACATCATTTACTACAATATATGTCCAACATGGATACTTTTTTGGCAGATGTTCTCATGACCATGGATTTGGGAGCCATGTGGTGGGCAGTCAGTCTGTTGGTTGCAATTAAGTTGCTCCATTAGCAAAACTAGTCAGTTCTATTACCCGCTGATCTTAGGACACAATTTATCATGGAAAGGCTGTCCAAAAATCAATGTTGATGATAGATTTTGGTTGATGTGTCTGCATGCGAACCACGGATGCTCCCAATGAAAAGGTTGCATATGCAAAGAGTCATTACTTGTATAACACAGGTATAACACAGATCTATAATCTATGCTCTAGGTTATTATTAGTAAACTGGCAAGTAACTTATACCGTATAGGCCCAGAGACCATAATGTGAATTATCTTCTCCATCGGATTGTACATGGCCTCAGTGTTTACATAGTCCCCTATTCAATAAGGCCCTCTGATAAAAAAACGCTAATATTTGATTTTTCCTGGGTCGACTTTTATAGAGTAGATTTCGAGCTTTCAGGCGATACTATGTTTGACATGATTGGCCCAAAATTTCTTTGAAAAACCGATTTTTGTATATGATAAAGTGGCAGCCTAGATTTCGTTATCACCAAGAAGTTTTGTGAAGGTAATATAGCAATTTGCGCGAGTGTCGTATCTCTGTTTTTCTTATGTCTCTGTCTCAATACACCATCAAGAATAGGATAACTAACCATTGACTGAACCTAGGTCAGTAAGGAGTTGTCTCTACATTTTGTTAACTATGTATCGCGATAATAGGGTTCTGTTCAAAGAGGTTTTCAAGTAAGGTAGGATTCATGTTTAGAGGGCCATATATTTTGGTTTTGGGATCTTCTCTGCATGTTCAAAAGTCGCAGTAATTTGATGTGAGAGGTTGCTAGGATCATCAGCCTCCATTGAATGCTTATACTTAGTTACCCACGGTTTCCGGATCATCACCAAATGATATATTTTTGGTTTTCACTTAGTCTCACGGGTACGGGGCTCAATTGATAAAAAGCCCGGAGTTGCCTTCTCTGGATTGCGGGCTCGAGTCTCACTGCAGGTGGAGCTTTTTTCCTGGTATGGAGCTTAGCAATTGCTAGTGTTGCTTCGGAACACCACAGTAAAAGCCCCAACCAGTGAACAAGGGTCAAGATCACGGTGTCAAAGATCCACCTCTTCCTTTGAAGCTTTGTAGCTGAATTCTCGGTTGTCGAAGTGTAAACAAAATTAATTTGACTGTCCCCCAACCTCCCTGGATCATTCATGCATTCAGCAGCTTGAGCTTCATATTGAATCAGCGGGCACCCTGGTATAGAGTGTGAGTGTGGTCAGCTTGTATCATAAACTCCCAATGTTTCCAGATGTTATTTGGCTTGCTAGATAGTCTCCATTTTCAGTGATGACTGGGCTCCTATTGTTATGAAGTAGGAGGACCCTCCTATTTCTATGGTTATGACATAAGGTTTTGATGAAAACTTCCTACCAACTTGATAATTGGAAATGGATTTTTTGTTTTGTTAGGTTAGTAGCAATGTAATATCAATACATGATGCAGATGGGAAGACTGTTGGAGTTTTTGTTGTCAATTTCAATTATATAGTGGTTTAGGTGTTTAGGTGTATGCACTAAGCAAGGAAGAATATAAGTTATTTTGTGCTTGTTGATGCTTACACAAGATCATTTTGCAATACATGCAACATACAACATGTTTTACAACTTCCTCAAATAGTTGAGGGCAGTATGACCTCAGAGCAGATAAGGGCATCGGATTCATTGCATTACTTGTTGTTGTTTATCTGCCAAGCATGTCTACCACAGCACAATTACAAAATTATGATGTCACAGCTGCAAGTGATAGTCACTGGGTATATAAACCATAACCATGATCCATTTGGTCATAGCCATTCTAGCTAACCAACAGTTATCCATTTGCATTTCACCTCCCGCCTTGATTCTTATATATTTTTCGGAAAGTCGAATTCATTACTCGCGAACATGGAAAAGGAACCAGATACTACCAGGTTTGCATTTAGCCATTATCTCTATGTGTTAGTATCATAGAGTTAGCCTCCTCTAACTCATTTGGGGATAGCTGTATAGTTTTTACTGCACTCAAATAACCAGGGGACTTGGATCTTGGGAATTCAGGGGGTTGTGAGGCAAATGAAGCTCATCACACTACCCGCCATATGCTGAACAGGCAAGTCACCTGGCTACACTTGGAACTCTGGCACATTGGGTTATTCTCCCCATGTATTTTAGTTATAGCGCCCTCCTATTGGATGATTTCCTTGGTGCAGTGACATATTTCACTACTTGATTTGACAAGCTCATGCACTAATATTGTCAGCTAACCAGTGGCGCATGCAATATTGTACGCATGATAATCACTGCAGGCGAAAACTGTAGCTTAAACTCGTTTTGCTGAATAATTTGGGTATGTATTGCATTTTATAAATTTAGTTTATATGGGAACCCATGCGCGAGGTGTTACATGCGTCAAAAACAGTATTATCGGTCTGGCTGGGCATTCCATTGTGAATGGAATTTGTATATGCTTTTCGACATGTAGCTACTGCCTCAGGCTCGGATGGGAATATAAGCTGTATTCTTTTTGTAATTATTTCATAATTGTTATGGCTACTCAAGTGTACATACGTATTTGCCAACCTGGCATTTCTATAGTAAACGAGAACTGGAAATGCTAGATTTACAATAGGAATGGCAAAATTGTCACTAAACGCAAAACTTCCGAAGGGTTTTACACAAGTAAAGGAGTCAACATTTTTTTTCATCTTCATGCAAATAAACAAACACCTTCATCCAAGTTTACATACACTTTGACAGTCGCAAGAGCATATGGACATCAACTGCAATAAAATATGCAGCAAATTAGTTTGCAGACATTTCATTATGTGTGAAATAGACATTGGAGCTACAGCACCACGTAATTTCCATGTGGCTTTGTACAACACTTAGTAAACATCTGTTCATTTATTTCAGTATCAGTCAAGCCATGGGAGCCATTGGAAGCAGGCAGAAGGAAGGTACCTTCCATATCCTTGTCAAGACTGGTGATAAGAAAGGCGCCTCCACCGATGGCAATGTGAGTTCTTTCAGACCTCACAAAGATTCAAAACAAAGCTCAATGAATAATCCACAGTTTAATATATATGTCAAATTTTCGTTCAAGTTCTCTTAAATAGCTATTTGGGTGAAATCCAAATGCATCCCCTAGTGCTACCTTGGATTTTGATTTGGGCTGTCCTCTGAACTCTGTTTCTGGCACCTGCTCTTGCTTGACTAAATAGAATCTCTGATTTTCATGGACCATGTAAAAAAAAGTTGTTTCAAATCCAATCGTATTTGAATTGAAGTTCTCAAGATTGATTGGGGAGGGGGACAATGCCCTTTCTCTTCAAATACAGAATCACTGGAATGTGGAGCTTATTACAAGTGTTCAAATTTCCAGATTTACTTTACGATGAAGGATGGTGAAGACAACCAAAGTGATGAGATACTACTGGATCAGAAATGGAGGAATGATTTCAAGCCTGGGGCTACCGATCGGTTCAAGCTTGTTGCTCCTAGAGTGAAGAAACCATCTCACATTCATATCAGAACTGATGATACATTTAAAGATGAAGACTGGTGAGTCCCTCCCTATAGTATACTACCGCATTGTGAACTAGGGGCCAGGATAGCTCAGTTGGTAAAAGCCGGATTTCCACTCTATGGATTGCAAGCCCTTCACTCCTCCAAATTGCTAAAAAAAAGGTAGAACCCAACCAGTGGATAAGGGTCTAGAATCTAGATTCTAGATCATTCAATGGTCGGTGCAGATCCACCTCTCCCTTCTTAAGAAGAGCGGGTGTTGTGTAAAAAGACTTATAGATTGACTGACCCGCACGTAGTGCTCCGTGCTAAACCATAGCTTGTGTGAAAAAAACAAGTATCTAACCCAACAGCTTTGCCATATGTGATAGATAAATAGACATTGTGAAACTATTCATATAATGTCTTCACTGTGACGCTGACACTGTGAATCAGGTACTAGTGTTTTGCACACGTTACGGTTCGGGCTGGCATGGAGCACCACCGGTGGGTCAGTATCAATACTCCAACTCATAATGAGGCTGTGAGAAGCTCATAATCACAGTCTGAGCCAGGACCAGGATTCAAACCCAGGTTCTCAAGAATAATTGCGAGCCCAGCACTCTGCCACTGACCTACCCTGATCAATCAAACCACTATAGTTGTCACACATCCACATCATATGTGATATATCGGGATAACCCAGCATGTACTGATATCATAAATTTCCATGTCCTTAAAAACTAATTTTACAGGTTAGACATGCCACTAACTTTCCTTTCCCTTTCCTTGTTGATTTAGATCGTTAGCAATGCTTACTGTCTGTCCTTGAAATTGAAGCAGGCAAAAACATTTACTGAATACTCTCGGTACCACCATCCTTACGGTTGTGGTTATTTAGGCGTCCTGAATCTAATTATGCATCCTGTTTATAGATGAGTAGGGTTCCTAACAGGATTTAGAAATCTATTCTGTTACTGAGCTCTGGTCTTTTTAGACCACGTTATGTTCTGATTTGTAATTGAGAACGAAAACGAAAGCCCATGTAGACAGTCATGTCGGCCTTCCAGCAGCGGGTGCCTCGCAAATGTCCCCATTTCTGCGACAAGGGGTTCGCTACTCTCATTTTTCCTACAAGGAGTCCTTGACTACAGTTCTGCTGTTTATGATTGCGTGTTACACAAAGCACAACACCTTACAACCTCCGAAAAGCAAATTGCATCAATAGAGCAAACAATACGTGTGTCAGCTACTCACCTTGATAAAACACCACGTCAGTGAGTGAGATAGCGATTCTGTTACACCTAGCGACTGTGACCTATGTATTGATAGGTATGTTGAAACCATTATTGTGGAGAATGCTGCCACCAAGGAAAGTTCATTGTTCCCAATGCATAGATGGGTTAAAGCTAATAATGACTTGTGGTTTGAGGAGTTTGATAGCACTCTTCCCCAGAACTCCAGCTATCCAGAGCAAAGGAAGCAGGAACTGAAGCTGAAACGACAAGAGTATGAACTGATACAAAAAATCCCAGGGGCTCCACAAGGGGTGAGTTCAGACTGTGGGTTTACCAGATATAGCCTCCTGTCAGACATATGGGTAGTAATCCTCTATTGTATACTTTACACTGATGTATGTATCTAGTTCTTATATGGACACTTCAGAGAAATTCTTAAATTAAATAGTACTCTAATTTATCTATTCAATAATTTTTGGTATATCCACATATCCACATATTCAAAGGACATTCAACTCAATGCCCAAGTGAGTGAATCCAAAAGGGTCCTTGACATCCGTCTGGCATGTAGTGACTGAACATCTGCTGTTTTCATATTTTTTGTTGGAATCAGTGAAAGACGATGCAGAAGGAGGTAGGAAATCTTGTGTCCAAAAGGTGGTTGCAAAGGTCGGCCTACTGATCCATCGCGGGATCAGCGTTTCCAGAGTGTGTCACGTGGAGACTCTTTGCATGCACTCTATGCACCATGCAGAAGATCGATCATTTTTATTTTAAACCTTTGTAATGTTTGTATTGCAGATAAAAACATTGCCAAAAGATGAGATGTTCCGCGCCTCATATCAGGTATGGTCCTCAGACAGCAGAATGCATAAATTTCCACCAGAATATCATGGGTTTACTATTGCAAATTAGTGGTAAAGTGTTTTGTTCTATAAACTCTTCTTTCCTTTCAAGTCTTGGCTCTTGTTAGCTTGGTGAAGCTGTGTCAGGCTTGCTGGTCGGATGCCTTTTTTAGCCTTTGGAAGTGTTGACACTTTCCCTTTGACTGCCTTTTCGGCTTAGGTTGAATGACCCTTAATCTGAACCTGAGAGAAGCCAAGGAAAACCACCTCATTACAGTCCCACTCTATCAGACAATGACAGGTCATGAGAAACCTCTAGGCCATCTCAGTTGAGGTCTTTCATGGAGTTGCTGGCCAGTAGAGCTCATTCCCAGACACTAATGAATTTTGTTGCCAGAATTATCTTCCATCAAGCCTGTTATTTTCCATTTTAGTCTGACATTGACTTCCTGAAGTTGGAGCTAGGCATATTGACGAAGTTCATTGATCTGACAACTTCTGATTTCAAAAGCATGGATGAATTCACCAAGGTCTATAGATGTGATCTTCTTGCTGTTCCATATGTGAGTATAGATCAAACTATAGCACCATCGACTTCCATCTCAAATATTTGGCTTCAGCTTTGGCCCTTTCAGCTATCCTCTAACTTTTTGCTACTATGCTATAGGATAGGATAACCCAATGTTTTAGGCCCGCCGTAGAGTATGTCCCAAGTTTTCTCCCTTGAATGACTGCATCCATTGAGAATAGTCTTGACAAACTCAATGATTGGTTGAGCTCAGTCAGAATCTGTTACCTCTGTTAATTTAATGACCATGACTTCAATGTGTTGTAGGGTGAAAAAAATTGGACAAGTGATGCTGAATTTGGTAACCAGAGGCTAAGCGGTTGCAATCCAACCAGCCTAACTCGTTGCGAGGAGATACCACCAAGGTTAGTATCAGAATCTGTCAACTTACACTTTTACTCACACCAAATCAGCGGTTAGTAGACCAGATTGATGCTCATATATGTTCTGTGTGTCGCGGCAATGATGTTGTGTTCACTTTTTGGTTAGCATGGCTACTACCGAAGCAGCTCTGGAGCCGTTTCTGGAAGGAATGAAGTTTAGCGAGGCTGTTGCAAAGAAGAAAATTTACCAAGTTGATCACCGTTACCTTGCTAAGATTGAATGTTCAGGTATGTGAAGTGAGAAGTGAGTAAATGTAAGTGCATGAGGAAACAATATGAAGCTGCATGTTTAACTCTGACAGGAAAATGCACCTATGCTAATATATACTTTTACTTGTCAACTGAAGACCTCAAGTTCATGGGCTTTCCTCACTGAGTGATAATTTAAATAACAGCAAGGCATTCAATTCGGTGGATTGAACTGTAATGGGCCATTATGCCACAAAGTCAGGGGAGGATAAGGGTGCCATCATACAACCCGTCTTATCCTAAGCCCTGAATTTCGAACAGAGAAAAAGTATCTGAAACTCGGACATTCATTAAAACTCTTGGTTAGAGTTGATTACCCTAGGCATGAAAAAAGTTCTGATTCCATCCCATGCTATGTTACAGAAGGACGTAGGTTGTGTGGACCTATGTGTTTGCTTTACTCACAGAAGGGAGGAGACTTGGTACCCATAGCTATCCAGCTGATGCCTGAACCTGCTGAAGACAATCCTGTATGTTACATCTCCATGAACTGGGTCAACTGCTGAAATTGAAAATAAAATAAATCTAGCATTTGAGTTGATACCCAACCTTTCATGCTCACGCTGTCGGTTTGCTCTGATTTATGCTTATTAAAATATGCCTGCTATATCCAGGTATTTTATCCCAGCGATCCCAAGTACACATGGCTTGCTGCAAAGATGTGGTTCAACAATGCGGATGCTTCTCATCACCAGTCCATCACTCATCTGGGTAAGCCTGTCCCAATGCTCTTGTACCTCCATGGTCTGAAGCTTGTTCTGAAGCGGCGAGCACAGACTCACAACAGGGTTTCAGCCAACTCGGACTTGAAATCACGACCCCAAACCAACGACCCCTGAGCTTATCCACAATCCTGTTATGTGAATACTGACTGAAACTCTTGTTTTCTGCAGGAATGACTCATCTTGTGATGGAAGCTGTTGTTGTTATCACCAATCGCCAGCTCTCCCCATCTCATCCTATCTTCAGACTGCTGGCACCTCATTTCCTCTACCTGCTGAGTATTAACACGTAGGTTACAGGCCATTTAGTATATCGTGTTCATAGAGTCAAAATACATGGCAAACTTTAGTGGAATTTGAGGCATAAGCCAAGTGACAGCTTTTACTTATTATTTTACTCAGACTATCTAAACCTGTGGCTTGTTGAAGCTGTAGGAGTTGAAATCGTGTGAGGAGCTCATAATCACAGTGAGCCCTCAGAGCATGACTAGAACTTGAGTCCAGAACCTCTCGATCTTGAACCAATCGCTTTAATAGAGAACAGAGGCGGATGAGTCTCGGTTTGGCCCTGTGGCAATAGGACTTTATTTTTTACACCTTTTACCCTAAAAAAGTTTGGGCACCAGAAAAAAACGCCTGCCAGTTCTTTTGTACTTCTTCAACTCATCCAAAGCTTGGGAAAGGCAACCGCTGCACTTGCGTAGAAACACTGATCACCAGAGCGAATATGCTTTAATTGGCATTGATATTGGTTTGGCATCTCGAGGATAACCATGGATTTGTATGCTGCAGGGCTGCTGTGAGTAAGCTGGTTTCACCCGGTGGTTGGGTCGATCAAACAATGACCATCGGACGTGTAGGCATGTTCAATATCATTAAGGAGAATTGGGCCGACTGGAGCATAGCGGTATGTACATAGGTTTGTTGCATAAGAAGGAAAGGTAGAATTTGTGACAATTAGTGTGACAGTTAGTGCACAAGCAGAAAAAGTGAAACCAGACCGACTTCTATACCCGGTATGGCCACAACTACACCATTCATCCATCAATCATCTAAGACCATTAATATGCATGATAAATCATCGGAATGTAATAGGATTTTATTCAATTTTAGACTAATGGCTTTTTGCCCACAGACCTGAAGGACCGTGGTGTTGATGACCCAGAGGCTCTCCCTAATTATCACTACAGAGATGATGCCATTCTTCTCTGGGATGCCCTTCATAAGTTCGTTGTGAAGGTTGTCAACAAAATCTATGGTAATTGCATCTTCCACGATACAAACTATTTGTTTGTTGCAGTGAGAATCCCAGTTTGCCACCGACTTTAGTTGATATTGTATAGGAACATCTCCCATAAACCTGAGAAAAAAATTGGGATAGCGAAATAGCGCTTGGCTCAAAACCGTGAGAATCTGGGTTTGAGTCCCGGACAAGCGGGCGGGCTCCTATATGAGCTCCTCATGATTATCTTCACTTAAAACAGAAAAAGTTCTCTCTGTGAGGTGGAGCATTGATATTGACCTGCTAGTGGTGCTCCATGCTAAGCCATAATTGGCAAAATACAAGTATCTAACCAGGCA
>Ga0224511_10001709_pt1 | contig 13739 bp, 14 predicted proteins | sample SF_May12_sed_USG_2_FD_169988 | JGI IMG/M metagenome (GOLD analysis project Ga0224511, IMG submission 169988) | Sediment microbial communities from San Francisco Bay, California, United States - SF_May12_sed_USGS_8_1 | ecosystem: Environmental > Aquatic > Marine > Sediment | place: USA...
GATAAGTATTCTCATATGAGAATACGTTTGGTTTTTATAAGTTTTAATTTTTTATAACTAGTCAATTATTTTCACATCACTGAGCCTTATATCCTATTATCTCTCATCCAATCATGTCACAGGTTACATGTACCTATGATCCCAACGACCAGTTCTTTCCGCTGTTCGTCGAGGCCCACCAGGAGGGAATAATCCATGACGAGGTTTCCCGCCAAGAACTGGGAGACGTGGCTGAGAGCATGGAGTAGCACCGTCTTGGAGTACGACCGCAGGTAAAGGGGCTCTCAACGCTCTCTGTAGGGGGAGATAACCACACATCACTATGTATACCGACATTTTAATGTTGAGAAAAAAGAAATATCTAAATAGGACATACTCATAAATAAAGACACAACTATATCACTGTAAATACAAAATAAAACAAACACAAATTAAGATTCAGCTTTAATTAAGTCATTTGGACAGTATTCAAGGGGTTTCATTTTAAACAATTTTGGGTGCAACATTTAAAAACCAACAACTAACAAACACACAATAGCAGTACTTTCTGATGTCAAGGAAGAAGACATTTTAGTCTTAAACGAAATGCAGTCAAAGTTTTGTGTGACACCACACAAAGCATAACATTTACGCATTATTTGCCTTACGACTCAATGCCCCGCTCACCATGCAAGAAGTTTTCATCCAACAGCACGACCTCCTCCTTGCCAGGCTTCCGTGCCGCCTTCACCAGACGATTGCGCTCAGAACCCTTCAGGTCGTACGTCTGTAACATGATATGCAAAATGTCAGTAATATGAAGAGGCAAACATGTCAGTTTATGTTGACCAGGGCAAACATGACCGGTAATCCATGCAACTTGTTTTACATGGCCACATCTGATGAAATCATGCAGTGCAATCTGTGTCTCATTATTAGTGTTAATTTTATCGCATACAACTCATGTTATATAACCAGAGCAACATACGTATACATCTTATTTATATAGCAAAGTATGAAACAAAAAGCTGTGCTTTCCTTTCCTTCTCTGTGTTTCCCGTTGTTCTTACTTAGATGTTATGATCTAAAGTCTTCATGCTACAATGTTCACATATAAGTATTTTTGTAATTATACTAAAGTTTTTCTGGTTGTTGTTGTTGATGATGATGATGATGATGATGATGATGATGATGATGATGATGATGATGATGATGATGATGATAATGATGATGATGATGATGATGACAATGATGTTGTTGTTGTTGATGTTGATGATGATGATGATGATTACAAAGGCGATTATTATGATGGTGATGATGATGATGATAATGATGATGATGATGATGATAATGATGATGATGATGATGATGACGATGATGATAATGATGATGATGATGATGATGACGATGACGATAATGATGATGATGATGATGACGATGACGATGACGATGATGATGATGATGATGATGATGATGATGATGATGATGATGATGATGATGATGATGATGATTGCAAAGGCGATTATGATGATGGTGATGATTATATTGATGATAATTACAAAGGCGATTATGATGATGGTGATGATGATGTTGATGATAATGGTGCAATGATGATGATGATGATGATGATGATGAGAAGGAGGAAGTTAATGATGATGATGATTACTATTATATCTCACAGTGCCAGGTATTGCATATTATAAATTAATCACTCATGGAAAAGAATAATATAAAAAACCCTAGCTGCTTGTTAAATGAGTTCAGTCAATACTAACAGCTGAAATATTATTACAGTCTGCATTAACAATTCAACAAATTGTCGATTTTTGTCCCTGTGTTTAGTCCATCCGGCCACTCGGTGTTTTAACTTACACTTCTGTATCCAGCCCAGCTCCTTTATCCTCTTGTACCACCTGGAAGCATCTTGTATACGTTCCCACACGCACACTCCCATATCATCTGGACCATGGCCCAAACTGCAAAAGTGTTCTGCAATTGGTTTATCTCTCCTCAACGTACATCGGCCTCCTGTTCTTTTAGTCTTTCTTTTAACGTTTTTCCAGTCCCGCCCACATACACCATCTTTTAGCATCTCAGGCAGTTGATACCACGTACACAACGTTCCACATTCCGCATTCTTGTTTTCGATCAATCTGTTGCACTGTTCACACCCATAATATTTGGCGCAATTTTCTGCCATATTTTGACGTTTGAAATGACGTCATGATGTCATTTAAATATTATTGATATATTTTGACCTTACGCAATTTTATTACAAAGCAAGATGTAGGTATTTTATAGTTTTTCATATTTTGATAAAGGCCCTTAGGCCGAAATATTAAATAAAGAGTAAATAATGTGATTTATATTCTGTCCCTTTAATGGACAATTTACTGAGAAGACTTTTATAGTAAAATTACCTTTGCATACAGCCATCTCTTGTCAAGTCATCAAACATCTTTTTCGAATAGACTAAACAGTAAACTAAGTACTTTTATGCAAGATAAGCAAGATAAACTTTTCTAGTTATGAAGATTAGCTTTCAAAATCATGCCGCGATCATCTTGTTCGTGGCCTTGATTGACTTCCATTTGCGTGCATCTCCATGTTTACACGGTAGACATATAAATGGGCCAGGCTCTGTGAAAACCGGGCTTAATGATATTTAATATATCTAATGAGCATCTCTCACAATCTAAATCCTGGAAATACATTTGTACGCCGTTTTGCAATGTGCAAAATGTGTGATCAAAACATCAGAAATACAGAACATGGTTATTTTACCATATCAAGGCCGAAAAATAAAGTTGTAAAATTTTCCAGTCATAATTTAATAGCCTTTATACACGTAAATTCTTTATATATAAATTAAAATTGAGATGTTTGAAGAAAACATCTAACAGACAATGCAGACAGTGTCAACTTTAAGGGCACATTTACAAAATGGCCCGTACAAAAACAACAACAAACGACCCCACAAGAAGTTTACACGCAGAACAAGACGTTAAGTACATTTTTCATGAAATCTATTGTTCATGTGATAAGGTTTATCACAAACAGGAAGTACACTTTCTATTGTATATACTAGGTCAGATTGTCACCTGACAATATATCCTTTATCCATTGGATCAAAATTGACCATGTACTGTTATGAATGATCATGATTGACAGTTGTAGAACTGTTCATTATTTTTCAGTTAGTTGGTGTGCCTGAGCGTCATCTCCTGTATGACATTGAGATGGCCGCTTCTTTATCCGTGCTGCAGGTTCTTCAGGGGAATTACGGCTTGTCCAATGTCAAGGTTAGTTGCTTACTCAGAGGTCACACGCTTTTTGTTGCCCTGGCTGACTTTAAAATGAAAATACAAGGTGATATGCTTATGTTATATTTACAAAGGATATTTGTGTTTCTTTTATTGCACAAAAACGTGCCGTTTGATAGAATTAAGTATTTATTCTTGAATATGCTTCTTAAATATTTTGAACATTGATTTATTGATTTCATTAGATCTATATTGTCATTTTAGGTACACACTTATAATAAGTCGCAAAAACACTTAACAGTGACATGCGTCGAGACGGTGACATTTGCGGTCTGGCCACCAGCACGTGGTGCGAGACCGGAAGACGGATCTTACAAACGGAAATACTCGTGGCCACATGTAACCAGTTGAATGTGTATTTGTCAATTTTAACCGAGCAGTGAGGTAGTAACAATATACAGAGAGCATGTGGACTTCAGAGAAGGATTAATGTGAAGGTTTACTTGACAGGAGCTTCCGGCCCCCTTATAGTGCCTTGTTTTGTGGAGTTGACCACAACTAGACAGTTCTTTTGAAGAGTAAGTTGTCTTTCCCGCCATAACTCATTATCTCCCTAAATCAAAACATGTCATCATTGCTTTACATTTTCAACCAAGATTTGTTAGGAACAATATTACAGTTAAACTGATTTTTAGCAATTTAATGATTCCTTGAAGTGACGGTGTACGATTGTGGTTATAATTATGTACGATTTATGTTAATAATTTTAAAACTCAATAATCATCTAGAAGACACAAAAGTAGGTGTACTGTTTATAAGGCCAAATGCCGATAAAATACCATTGTTATTGATATACATTGTATTTACAAATTAGTTGATAACAAGATCGAACGGACGCCCTTTAAACGAGATTTTTCTGTTTATTTATGTTTAAATATGATGTACTGAGTACATGTAAAAAATAATTTAAGATTGTTTTTGTTGTAAAATCCATAATAATAAGAATAATAAACATTAAGGTTGCATAATTACGTTTAACGGAAACTTGTGAACAATACGGCTTTCCATCATAATAATCATTCATGTAAACAACAACAACAATAAAACACACGAATTAGCACACACACCCATTAAAACAACACATGTATTCAATATTATTATTCAATGTTTGAAAAGAAAGTAAAACATAAATACATCTTCTTCACAAACACTCTAATGCTAATGTTCACAATATAACATACATGGGAAATCAACAGGTTAACTATGAATTTAACGATTTTGCAAATAAATTCAGAATGGGTTCCATGGCTTTAAATTTGATTATGAAAAAAAACGTTCCCAAATTGACCAATTGTGTTTATCTGACACAAATAATTTAATGCTAACGAAACGCACTTTCATTTGAACAATAACTTTTGAATTCTTAAAAATATGGTTTCGTTTTTAATTTGCCCATTTATACAGGATTAAAATACACCACCCGCATATGAAAACAAAGGTGCAAAGGTTAGTTTTAAATTTCCATTGTTTAAATAAATTATGCCACGGATCTGATTTAGGTATTTAAACTGTATGTGCAATTGAATTTTTATAATCACTTATTTCGCTGAATGGGATGAAAGGCTGGTACTTTTTCACATGTTCTTTAAATTGTTAAATACACGGTATCGTTTTCCATTTGCCCAGCAGCTCCAGCGTTTATTTCAGACAAAACACACTAACGGCTGAGTGACGTTCATAACGGCCAACGAACAGCTTCTTGCTGACTGGACACCAAGCAACAGCCCAAGGTTTTTGTATTCCGTCTGCCTGTCCCAGTAGAGGGGTCACGGTGCCACTGGTGGGGTTCAGGACGACGATGCTGTGACTATCCTCGTCCGCCACGAGCAGCTGGTCGGTGCTCACGGAGACGATGCCGCGTGGTGAAGTCAGCACGGGGCTGGTGAAGGTCCGTGTGATGCGGAGAGTGCGATCCATCTGTGTTATCGTGCGGGTGAACCAATCGGAAACGTAGATATCCCCTCTGTTTGATATGGCAATGTAATTTGGATATTGGAATAGTTGTTTCCCGGCTTTCTGCTTGTCCACCATATCTGTCACTCGTCCATCGATGGTCATCATCTCCACCATGCCTGGACCCTGGTACGTCACGACGAGGTGACTGCTGTCAAATACTGATATATTCACGGGATTACCCTTTACATCAATGGACCTGTCCAGTGACAGCTTATCACTGTTAATACGGACAAACTGGATCTTACATACATTGGGGAGTGCGGCAGCAGCCTCTCCATTCCCGAGATGACATACACCCCGCGGCCCGTCAGGTAGAGAAACCTGTGACAGGACACCGCCGTTCACACTGTCCACCAGTCTCAGTGTGTAATTCCAGTGGTCGCTCACCAGGAGCCTGCTGGTGGACAGTACGGCGATGTAAGGGATGACGATATCTCCTTCACCACTGGAAGTCACCACCAGGTCCCGCTGCCGTGATAGAGAGCCCGGCGAGATTGTCGCTGGAGGTAAAAACACGTTTAAAGCATTATTTAAGAAACAAACATGTAACACCCAATATTTAAACGAATACATCTTATCTTAGTCTTAATTCAATGTTCAGTTATGTTCTTTATTCAAGGTTTAAAAATTACACTACCAAATGATATGCTTCAAATTGAAATTTAAATATTGGTTACACTAATACAGCTTCTTATTGAGAAACAGACTTGGCTCACTTAAAAGTGAATTTATAAACATGTAAGTCATATAATTAATTGAAAACGATAGTATGTACGTTTTGCAGTATGCTATTCGAATGTAAAAAGCCCTAGTATGCTTTTACATTTAACATGAATATTATGTATGCAGTAAGAATCTATTTTAAACTAAAAAAATACACACGCGTTACGTCTTACCAATCTCGACAGTAGCAAGCCCGTCCTTGTTCTTCAGGACCGCCTCCATCTGGTCGTCCTTGTGTACCGAATACAGCTGATACTTTGTCTTGGATGCGATGTCAGCAATGTCCTCCTGGAGCTGTTCAACTTCGTTTCGAATGTGCTTCGATTCTGTAAAGAGTTCGCATGGCGTCTCTTCACGTGTCTGGAGCTTCATCATTTTTATGTCGATATTGTCCTCCATGCTTTTGGACTTCGTGTGTTGCTTTTTCAACGAATCCATATCTTTTTCTCCCAGCTGCTTTACCTGGGATTTGAGCTCATTAATTCGTTTGTCGACGAATTCTTTCAGTTCTGTCTGGTACGTCTCCAGCTTTGTTGATTCTTCAAACATTAGTTGTTCTACTGCCTTCATTTTCTTCTCAATATCAGTCGAGCATTTGGCAGCCAGTTGTTTCGATTGCTTCAAGTCTGCCGTCAGCTGCACGTACTCCGGACCAGTCTTGTACTCTTTTGCAACCTCAGGGATGTAGGCTACAGTGCACTGATTGAACTGATTGTGCAGAAGTACGGTGCACGCTACGCAGCATTGTAAATCATGAGTGTCACAGAAGAACTCGAGGTCCTTCTCTGGATGCTTGGGGCACTTCTGGAAACGGGCAGTATCAGACACTTGTTTGGCCGAAGTTAGATGGGTCGATGGCATAGCAGCGCCTCTCAACAGTCGGTGGTGTCTGGAAATGCGTTGCCTTTCATGAAGATTAGCACACGCGGCACATAAAAACTCGGGGCAGTCAGAACAGTAGGCGTCTGCTGGAACGTTGCCGCACACCTCACAATACACAATCGACGCGTCGTCCGACCCAGCATTGATTGTTCTTGACATGGATGCTGCCATGGTGCGACCACTAGAAAAATGAACAAATCTCGTCTTTTTCCAGTATTTCAAAACAATGCACACTCTTATTAGACCTATCGTTTGTAAAACCATACATTCTTTATACACTCTATGCCACCGCCTCAGGGTAAACAAACATTGCACAGAGTATTTTATATATTGCAGCAGCGCTCAAATGCAATGCGTGTGTTTCGAATAATTTAACAAAAGATCTAAAAATGACAGTCTGCTTTTAGATGTGTTTCTTAAAGAGTAGTTTCAACACGAAACGTAATATTTTCATGGTAAAAGATAAAAAGATAAATCCCGACTTATATAAATATATATCAAATAATTGTAATAAATACACAAAAATCATAAAATAAAATGTTCACATACCGTATAAATGCGTACAAATAGACAATCCTGACAAATGAAAACTGTTACACAAGGCAATGTATCCGCGAATACGCCCCCTTCTCGTCACGAGTCCTGACACACATATTGTAGATATAACTTCGTATAATTTTATTAAACTATCATACATGTTCAGACGATAATAATTACAAGTTGAACTAACTACTCGGGTAGTTTCGGCAATTTACGAAATATTTCATTACCCGGTCAAGGCGGTTTTTATCATGGTAAACTTATTAAATCAATGCATTAATGGTTTTAAAATATTTATTAATATAATAAAAGACTGCGAGCGACTTATATACGGACAATTCAAGAATGTGCAACATATTTAAATGGTAAAATGTTACAACGAAATGATTTGTAAACAGATACTGACATGTTATGATAATGCGAAACAAGACTAAACGACTTGATGTTTATTTAATGTCTGTATGGAAGCTGATATTTGGTTCGTCATAATAGTTGAGGATAAATATATTACTAGTATTTTGTGCATATGGAGTTTATTTTAAAAGATTGACATTAATTTTGTTATTTTTGTTTAGCGCGAGCGAGTCGAGCGATTGGTATAGGAAATTCATCTAGTTTTCTGACAGGGGCATGGACACAATCTTAATTTGCCTGTCGCAATTTGGGCGCGTGTTTTCTATGCTCGTGCATATTTCTTACTTTAAAGTATAAAGTAGACTCATAATGATAGGTTGAGATCGAACAATTGAAAACTGTCAAACAAAGCAAACACTTTAAAGAGATTTGGCCTGCGCATGCAACGAAATGTATTTTTAACTGCTTTATAAAGTTGAAAACGATAAAAAAGCAGTTTAGATTGCTTCATGGTATATGTGTTAATAGCTTAAACAAATGTGTTGCAAAAGGTAATTATTTTCATCTTGGTAATTGTAGTTAAGTCGTCAACTGTGTATGAGGTAAAACTGTGAGGTTTTGTTTTATTCTTGTGGGTTTATCTGTATTTCAATTGTGTCTGCATTCTTTTCTGACCGTAGTTTGTTCTTTTTTGTATTTATGTACAATGTCACTACATGCTTGTGTTTTGATCGAAGGCATTGTATTACAAAAACAAGTGTACATTGTAAACCTTTTGCCATGATCAGAAACATTTGTGCCAAGGAAAGTACTGGTTACATGTCATTCTGTGAAGACAAAAACTATGTTAGAAATACGGGGAAAATGTTATTTTACCATATTAATGCTGATAAACAAAGACTTAACATTGTATTATTATATAGTCATGCACCGGACAATAGCAAATTGCATTTTAGCAGTGGCTGCAAATGGCATTCAATTGGTTTATGTAATTCATACCAACTGTACATAGGTGTATTTCCAATTTCTAACTGTTCTGTTTAAAAACAAAACCCCATCACTAGTATCTTTATTTTAAGTCTTGTCATTCATAACACATTGAAAGCTAACAATAAATAAGGTATTGCACATATGAACAAATTATAATGTAATTACATGTAGTAAATAATTTCATAACTATACCATGGTTTCGATCTCACTATCCTTTTCTGCAATGGTGTTGCAAAACAATAAAAAATGAAAAAAGCACATGCATTATAAGAAAGAATGTTTGCAGCGCAAAGTAATAACTCAATGACTTAATAAACATGACATATTATAATCTTGAAAGGAATGTTTGACAAAAAGTTACACAAACAAGCTCTAACAGACGTTTTGATTTTATGCAACAAGTGCACTGTTACTAACTGATAATTCTTATTGGACAAGTAACACCAAAAAGCATAACATACATGACACCTCTAACCTGTGTTGTTACAATAAACAATGTAATATACATGTTGTTTGTTCACGAACACATACACAAAAATACAGCTATACAAGTTATCACAGTTTGGGAAAACATATTGGCCATTTACGAAAATTATACACAATGATATTTTTTACCAACACAGTGATTAGATACAATAGAACATTGTTATAGGGGTGAATTTCATTACATCTCAAATGTGAACAGAATTATATTTAGAAAAATTTATATACAGAAAAAGATGTATTTTCAATATCTAATATTAAACCTTTTTAATTCAATTTCTTTCGCAACACATTACCTAAATGTTGATTTTTATAAAATGAACCTATTTATTTAAACAATAAGAACAATGTTGATTGCTTAGTATGTTTCAAATTAGTTATATTAATTTTCATACATCTTACCTCTTTACATTAACTAATGCTATCATGTCAACCGCTTATACCCTCAGTAAAGCATAATCTTTAGACCTTTTACTATGATGAACACTTCTAAAGATGTTAATTTAATATCTGGAATGTATTTAACTTGTCAATTCCAGTCTAAATCTCCTAATATCTTGTGTATCTGAGTTTACAATTGCAACAGACAACAGTCAACGTGTCAAATTAAGTATAATCTACATCACATTGAGCACTGTCTTCAAGTCTGGATCACTACTGCCTTTGACAGTGTAGCCTGGTTTATATACATAAAGCTGCATATTATTCCTAGTTAACATAGCAAAAACCTCAACATGTTCCATGAAACCACATATCTTTTTTATACATGTATATACTGTAAGAACATGTTCGTGGACACTTGATTTATGGATTTTAAATTAGATATGAAAAATTACTTAATTTTATAAATATTTTGTTGGGATCTTAAACGCGTAGATTTCCCTACCCACAAAATACAAGGAAATAAATAGTCCAACAAATAATAAAAATGATTTCACAAAACAAGAGATATGACCCACATCACATTGTCGTCTTCAAGCCCGCCTCGCTAGCAGTGTTGACGGTGTATCCAGTGACGTAGTTGTATAATCCACATCACATTGTCGTCTTCAAGCCCGCCTCGCTAGCCGTGTTGACGGTGTATCCAGTGACGTAGTTGGCCGACCAGTCCCGACCCAGTCCCGTCCACTGATCAGGCACGGGCAGGAAGTATCGGTTCATCGCCTCCAGGAAACGCGTCCGGTACACTTCAGGCGACACCACTGTCGGCATTCGACCTACAATGGCCATTCAAATTAGTTCTCTTAGTCATATGATTCATCAAGGAATTCTAAAATATATTAATAATGATTTAAAGTCAAGGTATTCTAAAATATATTAATCATTAAATTATATTAATTTTTTTTATAAAATAATGTCTTATAGTTTTATTATCAATCATATTATTTTACTATAGTAATAATTTTAATAATATTTATAATAATAATATTAATACTAAATTGAATTATAAGTATAATTAACATCATCATCCTTATCATCATCATCACCATCATCATCACCATTATAATAATAATAATAATAATAATAATAATAATAATAATAATAATAATAATAATAATAATAAATAATAATAATAATAATAATAAGAATAATAGGAATAATATCAATAATAACAAATAATAATAATAACAACCATAATAATCATCATCATAATTAAACACAATTGTACATAAAACATTGGTACTAGGCGTACACTACCTCATTTTTGTACACTCACCTTTGCTACCAATGTTTGATTTTATAATTGTCTCCAACTTCTTATCCCATGTGAATGTCCTGATGTAATCTGTAATAAGCATACAAATAGCCCAAGTCAAAATAATAAGTATTTATTATTTTATGGACATTGATGATTTAGCCCAACTTAGTATAGCTATTTTATTAGAATTTTACGGATAATACAGTTCTATATGTTAATAATATGATATTGTATGTTTTAATTATACATGTATATTTTTGATTAAGATAAGTATGAGAATATGATTGGTTTTTATAAGTTTTAATTCTTTTATAACTTGTCAAGTATTTTCACATCATCGACCCAATAATCACCACATCTCATCCAATCATGTCACAGGTTACCTATGATCCCAACGACCAGTTCTTTCCGTTGTTCATCAAGGCCCACCAGGAGGGAATAATCCATGACGAGGTTTCCGGCCAGGAACTGGGAGTCGTGGCTGAGAGCATGGAGTAGCACGGTCTTGGAGTAGGGACGCAGGTAAAGGGGGCTCTCAACGCTCTCTGTAGGGGGAGATAACCACACATCACTATGTACAAGACATTTTAATGTTGTGAAAAAAAAAAGAAATACCTAAATAGGACATACTTATAAATGAAAATACAACTATATCACTGTAAATACAAAATAAAACAAACACAAATTAAGAGTCACCTTTAATAAAGTCCTTTGGACAGTATTCCAAGGGGTTTCATTTTAAACAATTTTGGGTGCAACATTAAAAAACCAACAACCAACAAACACACAATAGCACTACTTCCTGATATCATGGAAGAAGACATTTTTGTCCAGAGCGAATTACAGTCCAAGGTTTGTGTGACACCTAATGAAGCAAATTATTAACACATTATTTGCATCAGAACTCAATGTCCGCTCACCGTGCAGGAAGTTTTCGTCCAGCAGCACGACCTCTTCCTTGCCGGGCTTCCGTGCCGCCTTCACCAGACGATTGCGCTCAGAACCCTTCAGGTCGTATGTCTGTAACATGACCAGCAACATGTCAGTAACATGACCAGCAACGTGTCAGTAATATGACCAGCAACATGTCAGTAATATGACCAGCAACATGTCAGTAATATGACCAGCAACATGTCAGTAATATGACAGCAACATGTCAGTAATATGACCAGCAACATGTCAGTTTATGTTGACCAGAGCAACATAACCAGTAACCCATGTAACTTGTTTAAAATAACCACATCTGATGAAATCATGCAGTGCATTTTGTGTCTCATTATTAGTGTTGTTTTTATCGCATACAACTTATGTTATTTAACCAGACCAACATATGCATACATCTAATTTATGTAGCAAAGTACATTGTATGAAACAAAAAGCTGTGTATTCTTCTTCTTCTCTGTGTTTCCCATTGTCCTTACTAAGATGTTATGATCTAAAGTATTTATGTTACTTGTATTATGTTTACATAAAATTATTTTCAAACTAATACTCAAGTTTTTTATTGTGACTTTTATTTCCATTTCCATCCATCTCAACAAAACCAAAGCAGCTTTTTTCCCTAATGCAAACTATGCTTCCCTAGAACATATAATAATTATATAGAATTCTCTTAATAGCTACTTCTGTTCATAAGTAAAAACACAAATAAACTCCAATCTAAGTTTCCAGGTAACTGACCTGTGAGATGTTTCTGTTCCAGAAGAGGTTTTCCACCACCAGCAGGTCTTGTTTGGCCGACTTGTTGGTGGCGTTGTTCCGGAACCCGATCCTGAACACACCCACTATCTTAGCCAGGGCGGTCGGCTTCTGTTGATTGTAGGAAAAGGTAAATTAATAGGCGTAAAACTCAAAACATCAAACTGAAACTGATTTTTGCTCTGGAGATGTGAAATGTTTTAGGTATGAAACAAAATGAATTTGAAAGTATATTTGTACAGTACATACATGTAGAAATGTAAACAAAAGTCATTATAACATGATATAAAATACAACCAAAACTAAGCTTGACAGTGTTTTGCACCAGTTGTGGGCTTATCTCACACAAATCTCTTAACTAGAGCTCCGCATGTCGGAGCATTATACGCCCAAAGGATGAGCCGTTCGATAAATTAGTGGTGAAAACTTTACTCGAGTTAAAACTCATATGTTCATCTACCGGCTGTGATCAGACTCCCTACCAAGTACAATGACTGTCACTCATCAACTTTTCAAGATATTGAGCGGACATGGTTTTTGTATAAAATGCTTTGACCTTGACTTTTGACCTATTAAAAAAAAATAGTGACCTCAAAATGTATAAGGGTTATCTACTGAGTATGACCAATCTTCCTACCAAATACCATGACTGTCACTTAGAAACGTTTCAAGATATTGAGCGGACATTGTTTTTGCATAAAATGCTACTGTGTCCTTGACATTTGACCTACTGACCTCAATATTTATAGGGGTCATCAACTGACCATGACCAATCTTCCTACAAAGTACCATGACTGTCACTCATAAACTTTTCAAGATATTGAGCGGACATGATGTGGCTAACGGATGGACTGACAGACAGACGGACAAACACCATACCATAATATGTCCGAAGATTCACTTTGTGCATAAAAAAGTCATCATACAACTAACCAACAGTAAACACACTAGCATGGTAATGTCAAAGGGTGAAAAATTCCTTTTTTTAGTTTTCTTAAGTTTCATTTGGTTTTAAGGGTGTGATACAAAATACTAAACAAAGTTTGTTTTCACTCTAGTTTCTACTGTTTTAATCTTTATTTTTAGAGAACAAACAACTTGTTATGTGTTTG